>Ga0209694_1000307_pt1 | contig 86618 bp, 78 predicted proteins | sample GluameincwithD2O_FD_187499 | JGI IMG/M metagenome (GOLD analysis project Ga0209694, IMG submission 187499) | Mouse cecum microbial communities from Vienna, Austria - Glucosamine amended microcosms incubated with D2O (SPAdes) (version 2) | ecosystem: Host-associated > Mammals > Digestive system >... | reverse complement strand
CATTACCCGGGTGGGGATGATTGCCCTGTCCTCCCTGATTGTGGCCATCAACCTGAAAAGCTTTGTGGCGGCGGGGGACCTGTTTCCCGGCGGCTTTACCGGCATTACCCGTCTTATTCAGCGGTGCGCCCTGGAGTTTGCCGAGGTGGAGCTGCCCTTCGCCCCCATCAACCTGACCCTGAACGCCATCCCGGCAGCCATCAGCTTTAAGCTGGTGGGCAAGCGGTTTACCCTCTACTCCTGCCTGACCATTGTGCTCACCAGTATCTTTACCGACCTGATTCCCGCCTTTGCCATCACCGAGGACAAGCTGCTCATCTGCATCTTCGGTGGGATTATCAACGGCTTTGCCGGCTGCCTGTGCCTGTGGGTGCGGGTGACCAGCGGGGGCACCGACTTCATCGCCATCTCCCTGTCGGAGCGGAAAAATGTGGACGCATGGAACTACATCCTGTGTGGCAACGTGATTATGCTGATGATTGCCGGCGCCCTGTTCGGCTGGGAAAAGGCGCTGTACTCCATGCTGTTCCAGTACGCCACCACCCAGGTTATCAGGATGCTGGACCCGGACGGCCGGCGGGCCACCCTGCTTATCATCACCGGACGGGAGAGCGCCGGAGGGGTCTGTGCCCAGATTCAGGACACCAACCACACCGCCACCCTTATCGAGGGGGTGGGGCTGTATAACGGCGACCCCTGCGTGATGATCTACTCGGTGGTGTCCGACAGCGAGGTGCGGGTGCTGGCCCGGAAGATTCGCCAGTCCGACCCCAAGGCCTTTGTCAACGTGCTGCGCACCGAGCGGGTGGTGGGCAAGTTCTACCGAAGACCCAGAGATTAAAAAAGGACCTCTGTCCGGGACAGCCGGGCGGAGGTCCTTTTGTGCAAGATACGCAACGGGGGCGGGGAGAGCGATTGGCGGATATTGACATGAAATTGCCTGTTCAATGCCCCGGCTCCCCCGGAATCAGCACCTGGTCGCCGGTCTGATACTCCTTGGCGTACTTCCCGGGGGTGAGGCCGGTGAGGTGGCCGAAGGTGCGGATGAAGTGGGAGTTGTCCGAAAAACCGGACAGCTCCCCCGCCTGCTGGACGCTGACCCCCTCCTGGAGCAGCTGCCGGGCCCGGAGCACCCGGCTGTATATAATATATTCCATCACCGAGAAGCCGGTGGCCGCCTTGAAGATGCGGCACAGATAGTGCTTGCTGATGTAGAACTGCCCGGCGATCTGGTCCAGGGTGAGGGGCTCCGACAGGTTGTCCCGGATGTAGTCCAGGATGGGGGAGACCCGAAGGAAGTCCTTGTTCTGGATGGACTCGCCGGCGTCGGCCACGTTGAGGGTGGGGGCCAGCCGAATCAGCAGGTTGAGCAGGGCCACCAGCTGCCGGGTGTCGCTGCCGAAGGAACCGTCGTTTTTGTTGCGCTCCAGGGCCTGGAACAGCTCGATGATCTCGGTCATCTCCCCGCCGGACAGCTCGGCCCGGCGGAAGGAGGCCCCACAGAGCTGGGTCAGGTCGGTCTGGGGGGTGGACAGCTGGGCCAGGGCCTTTTTGCTGATGTGGAGCACATACCGGGCATGAAAGCCCTCCGACATGGTGCGGTGGAGGGTGTTCTCTCCAATCAGATACAGCGTGCCCCGGCGCAGGGGGTAGACCTGGTCGCTGACGAAAATATTCCCCGGGCTGACCAGGGGGAGCAGCAGCTCGCAGTGGTCGTGGAAGTGCAGCCGGCTCATGTTCCAGGTCTCGTTGTGGTTCAGTTGCAGATGAAATTCCACGTTTGTCATGAAAACTGCCTCCTTTGTGAGAAGGTGGGTAGGGGCCGGCCTCTGTGCCGCCCTGCGCGCCCGGTTTTTCAGATTTTTCCCATTATACCACGCCAGTTCAAGATATGCAAACTTTATGCTAAATTACAGGCTAGACCAATTGTGATATATGTGGTAAAATGGCTACCGTAGAAAAGCGCGTTGCGGCACCTTGACAACCAGCGAAAGAAAGAGAAAACCCAAAAATATTTTGTAATGGGGGTATTACTATGAACAAAGTATATTCCATGCATGACGCCGTGGCGAAATTCGTCGAGAGCGGAGACTGCGTCTGCTTCGGCGGCTTCACCACCAACCGCAAGCCCTATGCCGTAGTTAACGAGATTCTGCGCCAGGGCCAGAAGGACTTCACCGTCTGGGCCGGTCCCGCCGGCGGCGACTGGGACATGATGATTGGCGAGGGCCGGGTGAAGGCGTACATCAACTGCTACACCGCCAATTCCGGCTATACCAACGTCTCCCGCCGCTTCCGCGCCGCCATCGAGAAGGGGGAGCTGGTCTATGAGGACTACTCCCAGGATGTGCTCATGCTCCAGCTCCACGCCGCCTCTCTGGGCCTGCCCTTCCTGCCGGTGCGCCTGATGCAGGGCTCCGGCCTGATGAAGTACTGGGGCATCAGCGAGGAGCAGCGCAAGGCCCTGGAGAAGGTGGACGACCTGAAGTGCGTGGAGATCGAGAACCCCTTCAACCCCGGCGAGAAGGTGGTGGCCGTTCCCACCCCCAAGCTGGACCTGGCCGTTATCCATGTGCAGAAGGCCAGCCCCGACGGCACCTGCATCATCGAGGGCGACGAGTTCCATGACGTGGACGTGGCCGTGGCCGCCCGCAAGGTGATCGTCACCTGCGAGGAGCTGGTGAGCGACGAGTACATCCGCCGCGACCCCACCCTGACCCGCATCTTCGGCGAGTGCGTCTCCGCCGTGGTCCACGCTCCCTACGGCGCGTGGCCCTCTCAGTGCTACAACTATTACGACAACGACTCCCATGCCCTGATCGAGTACGACAAGGCCTCCAAGTATCAGGACGCCGAGGATGCCAAGGCCCAGCTGGCCAAGGCCGCCGCCAAGGCTCAGAAGGCCGCCGAGGCCAAGCCCGGCGACGAGAAGGCCGCTGCCGCCGCCGCCAGGGCCCAGAAGGCCGCCGACGACGCCGCGGCCGGAACCGCCATCCCCGAGACCTTCAAGGACTACATGGAGAAGTGGGTCTACAGCGTGAAGGACCATGACGAGCTTCTGGATAAAATCGGCGGTTCCCGCCTGATGCGGCTGAAGAACGAGCCCCACCTGGGTTATTCCACCCGGCACTAAGTATAGGGAGGTACATAGAAATGGCTGAATATAAGATTACCAAGCAGGAGCGTCAGGCTTACGCCATCGCCAAGAACATCAAAGAGAACCAGATCGTTATTGTGGGCACCGGCCTTCCTCTGATCGGCGCCTCCCTGGCCAAGCGGGTGGTCTGCCCCTCCTGCCATCCCATCGTGGAGAGCGGCCTGATGGACTGCTCCCCCGTGGAGGTCCCCCGCTCCGTGGGCGACAACCGCTTTATGGCTCACTGCGCCGTCCAGTGGCCCAACATCCGCTTCATCGGCTTTGAGGCCAACGAGTGGCTCCACAACGAGGACCGGCTCATCGCCTTCATCGGCGGCGCCCAGATTGACCCCTACGGCAACGTGAACTCCACCTGCATTTTCGGCAAGGGCGACTACCTCCAGCCCACCACCCGCTTCACCGGCTCCGGCGGCGCCAACGGCATCGCCACCTACTGCAACACCATCATCATGATGCAGCACCAGAAGCGCCGCTTTATGGAGAAGGTGGACTACATCACCTCCTGCGGCTGGATGGACGGCCCCGGCGGACGCGAGAAGGTGGGCCTGCCCGGCAACCGGGGCCCCCAGATGGTGGTCACCGACTTGGGCATTATGAAGTTCGACGAGCAGACCAAGCGCATGTACTGCGCCTACATGTTCCCCGGCGTCACCCCCGAGATCGTCCAGGAGAACACCGGCTTCGAGATCGACTGCTCCAAGGCCGAGATCTTCCCCGACCCCGACCAGGAGATCCTGCGCATCATCCGGGAGGAGATCGACCCCGGCCAGGCCTTTATCAAGATTCCCAAGGAGTAATGAAAAAGCCTCCCTCTTTGAGGGAGGTGGCACGGCGAAGCCGTGACGGAGGGAGTTCGACAAACAGAGCATTTTCAGAAAACGAACTCCCTCAGTCACCGCCTGCGGCGGCGACAGCTCCCTCAGAGAGGGAGCCTGTGGATGTGCGTCCAGGCGAATCAGATAATATTTAGGAGGAGTTTACATTGGGTAATTATTCCATGCCCCGGTATTTCCAGAACATGCCCGTGGTGGGCAAGCCCGTGAAGGCCAACGCCGAGAACGTCAACGAGCTGCGGGCCATTGAGGACGACATCCACGCTCATATTGTAGACGCCCTGTCCAGCGGCAAGGCCGACGAGGACATGAACGCCAAGGGCCAGCTTACCGCCATGCAGCGGGTGGCTCTGCTGGTGGACCAGGGCACCTGGTGCCCCCTGAACAGCCTGTATAACCCCGAGCACAACAAGAACGGTTCCACCTCCATCGTCAAGGGCCTGGGCCGGGTGAACGGCAAGTGGTGCTGCATCATCGCCTCTGACAACAAGAAGCACGCCGGCACCTGGGTGCCCGGTCAGGCCGACAACCTGCTCCGGGGCAGCGACACCGCCAAGCGGCTGCGCATCCCCCTGATCTACCTGCTGGAGTGCGCCGGCGTGGAGCTGGACAAGCAGGAGAAGGTCTACCCCAACCGCCGGGGCGGCGGCACCCCCTTCTACCGCAACTCTGAGCTGAACCAGATGGGCATCCCCGTCATCGTGGGCATCCACGGCACCAACCCCGCCGGCGGCGGCTACCACTCCATCTCCCCCACCGTGCTGGTGGCCCACCAGAAGGCCAACATGGCCGTGGGCGGCGCTGGCATCGTGGGCGGCATGAACCCCAAGCCCCACGTGGACATGGAGGCCGCTCTGGCCCAGATCGAGGCCACCAAGGGCCTGCGGGCCGACCCTCCCGGGTCCGTCTCCATCCACTACGGCGAGACCGGCTTCTTCCGCGAGGTGTACACCGAGCAGGAGGGGGTCATCGCCGGCATCAAGAAGTATGTTGACATGCTGCCCACCTTCGACCTGGAGTTCTTCCGGGTGGACACCCCCCAGTCTCCCGCCATGTCCGATGTGGAGCTGTACGACCTGGTGCTGAACAACAAGAACCGCCCCTACGACATGTACTCCGTCCTGGGCCGCCTCTTCGACGGCAGCCAGTTCATGGAGTATAAGAAGGGCTACGGCCCCGAGATGATCACCGGAATCGCCAAGGTGGACGGCCTGCTGGTGGGCGTGGTGGCCAACCAGCAGGGCGTGTTCCCCAACTACCCCGAGTATAAGATGGCCAAGTACGGTCAGGCTATGGGTGCGGGCGGCAAGCTGTACCGCCAGGGCCTCATCAAGATGAACGAGTTCGTCACCCTCTGCGCCCGTGACCGCCTGCCCATGGTGTGGATTCAGGACACCACCGGCATCGACGTGGGCGACGACGCCGAGGTTGCCGAGCTGCTGGGCCTGGGCCAGTCCCTGATCTACTCCATCCAGTCCTCCGGCCTGCCCATGATGGAGATCACCCTGCGCCGGGGCACCGCCGCCGCCCACTACGTTCTGGGCGGCCCCCAGGGCAACGACAATAACGCCTTCTCCCTGGGCACTGCGGCCACCGAGATCAACGTCATGAACGGCAAGACCGCCGCCAACGCCATGTATACCGGCCGTCTGGCTAAGGATCAGAAGGCGGGCAAGGACCTCCAGCCCACCATCGACAAGATGAACGCCCTCATCGACGACTACAATGTGAAGTCCCAGCCCCTGTTCTGCGCCCAGGCCGGTCTGGTGGACGAGGTTGTCGATATGCCCATGATGCGCAACTACATCGTGGCCTTCGCCGACTCCTGCTACCAGAATCCCGCCTCCATCTGCCCCTTCCACCAGATGCTGCTGCCGCGCACCATCAAGGACTACGAGGACGGGCATAAATAAGCTTTCGTGTAGGGCGCGACGACCCGGCGCGCCGTCTCCGGACCCCTGCGGAGGCCTGTGAGAACGGGCCGCGAGGTCGTCGGCCCCTACGGACGCACCTCTCTGTAGGGGCGGATATTATCCGCCCGTCTCGGGAGGTCCGCATGTGTATGTGGGCGGATGATATCCGCCCCTACACAGCGTCACAAGAATCACAAGGAGAAACAACACTATGAGTATCTACACCCTGGGAATCGACATCGGTTCCACCGCGTCCAAGTGCATCATGCTGGAGGACGGCAAGGAGATCGTGGCCAAGTCCCTTATCGCCGTCGGCGCGGGCACCAGCGGGCCTCAGCGGGCCATCGACCAGGTGCTGGCCGAGGCCGGGAAGACCCGGGAGGAGATGTCCTTCATTCTGGCCACCGGCTACGGCCGCAACTCCCTGGAGGAGTTCGCCGACGACCAGATGAGCGAGCTGAGCTGCCACGGCAAGGGGGCGGGCTTCCTGTTCCCGGAGGTGCGCACTGTGATCGACATCGGCGGCCAGGACGTGAAGGTCATGCGGGTGGAAAACGGCGTAATGACCAACTTCCAGATGAATGACAAGTGCGCCGCCGGCACCGGGCGGTTTCTGGACGTGATGGCCCGGGTGCTGGAGGTGGACGTGGAGGACCTGGGTACTCTGGGTGCCCAGTCCACCAAGTACGTGGGCATCAGCTCCACCTGCACCGTCTTTGCCGAGAGCGAGGTCATCAGCCAGCTGTCCATGGGCACCGACAAGTGTGATATCATCAACGGCATCCACCAGTCGGTGGCCAGCCGGGTGGCCGGTCTGGCCCACCGCATCGGCGTGCAGGACCAGGTAGTCATGACCGGCGGCGTGGCCCAGAACTCCGGTGTGGTGAACGCCCTCCAGGAGGCCCTGGGCCGTGAGATCCACACCTCGCCCCTGACGCAGTACAACGGAGCCTTGGGCGCCGCCCTGTTCGCCTATCAGAAATACCTGAAGGCCCAGAAGTAAAGGGGCGGCCGGAATGGATCGTTTCCAAAAAATCTACAGCCAGGGCGTTTTGACTACGTTCGAGATCTGGGTTGACCGTGAGACCGGCGTGAACTACCTCTGGCGCCACGATGGAAGCTCCGGCGGGCTGACGGTCCTTCTGGACGAAAACGGAAAGCCCGTTGTAACAAAAATCTAGTGAAGGCACATAAGACATGAAAAAACTACTGTTTGGCATCGCCTTGATTTTATTCGCTATTTTTCTGTTTTTAACGGATATGCAGGGGGTTCTTGGCGCGGATTGGTTTATCCTGATTGTCAGCCTGACGGGATTGGCCTTCGCCGGAGTCGGTGCCTTTGCGAAAGACGAATGATGCACCCGTAGGGGCGGATATTATCCGCCCGTCGTAATGGTTTCGTATCGTTTTCGGGCGGATGATATCCGCCCCTACAACCTGACACAATACAAATTTGGTTAGGAGGAATTTACCATGGCAAAAGAAGTTAGCCCCGGCGTAAAGGCCCTTCGCAAGGTGGTGGACGACGTCCACGCCGACGCCCGTCAGGCCGCCAAGGAGGGCAAGCTGGTGGGCTGGTCCAGTTCCAAGTTCCCCTGCGAGCTGGCCGCCGCCTTTGATCTGAATGTTATGTACCCAGAGAACCAGGCCGCCGGCATCGCCGCCAACCGGGACGGCGAGATCATGTGCCAGGCTGCCGAGGACCTGGGCTTTGACAACGACATCTGCGGCTACGCCCGCATCTCCCTGGCCTATGCCGCCGGCAAGCGGGCCTCCCGCAAGTTCGACCCCGAGACCCTGGAGTATGTCATCAACCCGGCCAGCGGCCGTCCCCTGAAGGACGAGAATGGCAAGGTCGTGATCGACCCCGAGACCGGCAAGCCCAAGAAGGACCCCAAGACCATGCAGCCCTACACCGTGCTGGACGACATCTACGAGATTGAGGCCCTGCCCGAGACCACCGAGAAGGAGATCGCCTACAAGAACTTCCGCCGGGAGGCCATCAAGCCCTACCGTCAGATGCGGATTCCTCAGCCCGACTTCGTCCTGTGCTGCAACAACATCTGCAACTGCATGACCAAGTGGTATGAGAACATCGCCCGGATGCGCAACATCCCTCTCATCATGATCGACATCCCCTACAACAACACCGTGGAGGTCCACGACACCAATGTGGCCTACGTCCGGGCCCAGTTCGATCAGGCCATCCACCAGCTGGAGGAGCTGACCGGCAAGAAGTTTGACGAGGAGAAGTTCAACCAGGCCTGCAAGAACGCCAACCGCACCGCCAGCGCCTGGCTGCGGGTGTGCGACTACCTCCAGTACAAGCCCGCCCCCTACTCCGGCTTTGACCTGTTCAACCACATGGCCGACATCGTCACCGCCCGGGCCTACCCCCAGGCCGCCGAGGCCTTCGAGCTGCTGGAGAAGGACCTGGAGCAGGCCATCAAGGAGGGCACCACCACCACGCCCTTCCCCGAGAAGTACCGCGTGATGTTCGAGGGCATCCCCTGCTGGCCCAAGCTGCCCAACCTGTTCAAGCCCCTGAAGGAGCACGGCGTCAACGTCACCGCCGTGGTGTACGCCCCCGCCTTCGGCTTCGTCTACGACGACCTGGACGGCATGGCCCGGGCCTACTACAAGGCCCCCAACTCGGTGTGTATCGAGCAGGGCGTGGACTGGCGTGAGGGCATCTGCCGGGACAACAAGGTGGACGGCGTGCTGGTCCACTACAACCGCTCCTGCAAGCCCTGGTCGGGTTACATGGCCGAGATGCAGCGCCGCTTCACCGCGGACCTGGGCGTGCCCTGCGCCGGCTTCGACGGCGACCAGGCCGATCCCCGCAACTTCAACGAGGCCCAGTATGAGACCCGGGTCCAGGGACTGGTGGAGGCCATGGAGGCCAACGCCGACAAGAAGGAGGGCTGAGAGATGAGCATTGAAGTACTGCTGAAGGAATTTGCGGAGGTCTCCGAGCACCCCCGCCGTCAGATTCAGGCCTTCAAGGCCGAGGGCAAGAAGGTCATCGGCGTTCTGCCCTACTACGCCCCCGAGGAGCTGGTGTACGCCGCCGGCATGGTGCCTATGGGCATCTGGGGCAGCAACAAGAAGACCATCTCCCACGCCAAGGAGTACTGTGCCACCTTCTACTGCACCATCGCCCAGCTGGCCCTGGAGATGCTCCTGGACGGCACCCTGGACGACCTTGACGGCCTGATTACCCCAACCATCTGCGACACCCTGCGCCCCATGAGCCAGAACTTCCGGGTGGCCATGGAGGGCAAGCTGCCCTGCATCTTCCTGGCCCATCCCCAGCAGCGCAAGCCTACCTTTGGGCTCCAGTTCACCATGGATCAGTACCAGCACGTGAAGGGCGAGCTGGAGAAGATCTCGGGCAACACCATCACCGACGAGGCCCTGCGGGAGGCCATCAAGGTATATAACCGCAGCCGCGCCGCCCGCCGGGAGTTTGTCAAGCTGGCCGGCCAGCACCCCGACGTGGTGTCCGCTGTCAACCGCTCCGCCGTCCTCCGGGCCGCATGGTTCATGATTAAGGACGACCACACCGCCAAGCTGGAGGCCCTCAACGCCGAGCTGAAGGCCCTGCCCGCCTGCGACTGGAAGGGCAAGAAGGTAGTCACCTCCGGCATCATCTGCGATAATCCCAAGCTGCTCCAGATCTTTGACGACAACAAGATCGCCATTGTGGCCGACGACGTGGCCCACGAGAGCCGTCCCATCCGGGTGGACGCCGCCGAGACCGGCGACCCCATGATGGCGCTGGCCCAGCAGTTCGCCGACCAGGACTACGATATCCTGCTCTACGATGAGCACTCCAGCGAGAACCGCCGGGCCGACTTTGTGGTCAAGCAGATCAAGGACGCGGGCGCCCAGGGGCTGGTGCTGTTTATGCAGCAGTTCTGCGACCCTGAGGAGATGGAGTATCCCTACTTCAAGAAAGCGCTGGACGCCGCCGGCATCCCCCACATCAAGCTGGGCGTGGACCAGCAGATGCGGGACTTCGGCCAGGCCAGCACCGCCATCCAGGCCTTCGCCGACGTGCTGTAATTTTTGATTCCGTAGGGCGCGACGACCCGGCGCGCCGTCTCACAGGAGCCCTCGCAGACCCTGGAAGGACGGGCCGCCGAGGTCGTCGGCCCCTACAGCGTAATGCTGTAAAAAAAGTGTTCATTTCTGTGAAGGCTGTCTAAAGTTATATTGACACTTCTCAGGGGAAAATGGTATAATGTTCCCAATTTCGGCCCCTCGCTCCGCCTGAACGGCGGGGGGAGGGACCGCAAAGCCGTGTCCTGCCGGGGGGTGTGCCTCCGGCTGGACCAAAATAATGTAAAGGGGAAAAGAAGCTATGAATTACAATGTGACCGTCAACGGCAAGGTCTACAATGTCTCCGTTGAGAGGACCGGCGCCGTTGCCCCCGCTGCCGCTCCGGCTCCTGCCGCTGCCGCTCCTGTGCCCGCCGCTGCCCCCGCTCCCGCTCCGGCCCCCGCCCCCGCGCCTGCCGCAGCTCCCGCTGCCGCCCCTGCCGCCGGCGAGACCGCCGTGAAGAGCCCCATGCCCGGCAACATCTTTAAGGTGGAGTGCTCCGTGGGTCAGTCCGTCCAGGCCGGCGATGTTCTCATCGTTCTGGAGGCCATGAAGATGGAGATTGAGGTCTCCGCCCCCGTGGCTGGCACCGTCAAGGCCGTGGCCGCCTCTGTGGGCACCGCCGTCAACACCGACGACCTGCTGGTTACCCTGGGCTGATTAAGGGGGAATTTCAACTATGCCAAGTACTGATCCGAATAAGTATATCCTGCACCCCTTTGAGCCGCTGACCATCCCCGAGGCCCTGCTGACCGCGGTCTGCGGCCTGCTGGTAGTCTTTGTCATGCTGGCCATGCTGATGGTGGTGATCTATGTGATCTCCTGGGTGGTCCAGAAGATTGAGGCCCAGCGCAAGCCCGCCGCCGCGCCCGCAAAGAAGTCCACCCCTGCGCCTGCCCCTAAACCGGCTGCGGCCCCCGCCGCTCCCGCTCAGGACGAGGGCGAGCTGGTGGCCGTGATGATGGCCGCCGTGGCCGAGGAGTCCGGTATGCCTATGGGCTCCTTCCAGATCACCAACATCGCCTCCGTTCCTGTGATGGCAGCTCCCGCCGCTGCCCCCGCCCCTGTGGCTGCTCCCGCGCCCGCCCCGGCTCCGGCCCCCGCTGCGGCTCCTGCGGCCCCCGCCGCCGGCGAGACCGCTGTGAAGAGCCCCATGCCGGGCAACATCTTCAAGGTGGAGTGCTCCGTGGGCCAGGCTGTGAACGCCGGCGATGTCCTCGTGGTCCTGGAGGCCATGAAGATGGAGATTGAGGTGTCCGCCCCCGTGGCCGGCACCGTCAAGGCTGTGGCCGCCTCTGTGGGCACTGCCGTCAATACCGATGACCTGCTGGTCACCATCGGTTGAAAGGAGGGGTAAAGTATGGAATTTTTCACTCGAGTAATTGTTGCGATCGGGTCCGGCTCCGGCTTTGCCGCTCTGGACTGGAAGACCGCTCTCATGCTGGTTATCGCCTGTGTGCTGCTGTACATGGGCATCGGCAAGGGCTTCGAGCCCCTGCTGCTGGTTCCCATCGCCTTCGGTATGCTGCTGGCCAACCTGCCCATCACCGGCCTGTTCAACGAGCCGGTGTACGACGCTGCCACCCATAGCGGCACCGTAGGCTTTATGTGGGTGCTCTATCAGGGCGTGCAGTACGCCATCTATCCGTCGATTATCTTTATGGGAATCGGCGCGATGACGGACTTCGGTCCCCTGCTGGCCAACCCCACCTCCCTGCTGCTGGGCGCCGCCGCTCAGCTGGGCATCTTCGCCGCCTTCCTGATGGCTCTGGTCCTGGGCTTTAAGCCCGCCGAGGCCGCCGCCATCGGCGTCATCGGCGGCGCCGACGGCCCCACCGCCATCCTGACAGCCTCAAAGCTGGCGGTGGAGCTCTTACCCGCCATTGCCATCGCGGCCTACTCCTACATGGCGCTGATCCCCATGATTCAGCCGCCTCTGATGAAGCTGCTGACCACCAAGGAGGCCCGCCAGGTCAAGATGAGCCAGCTGCGCAAGGTGTCTCAGACCGAGAAGATCATCTTCCCCATCGCCGTGACCATCTTTGTGGTGCTGCTCATCCCCGACACCGCCCCCCTCATTGGTATGCTCATGCTGGGCAACCTGTTCCGTGAGTGCGGCGTCACCGAGCGCCTGTCCGACACCGCCCAGAATGCGCTCATCAACATCGTCACCATCCCCCTGGGCCTGTCTGTGGGCTTCAAGGCTACCGCTTCCAGTTTCCTGACCTTCCAGACCCTGTCCATCATCGCGCTGGGCCTGACCGCCTTCCTGCTGTCCACCGCCGGCGGCCTGATCCTGGGCGACGTGATGTATGTTCTCACCAAGGGTAAGGTCAATCCCCTCATCGGCTCCGCCGGCGTGTCCGCCGTGCCCATGGCCGCCCGCGTGGCTCAGAATGTGGGCCAGAAGGAGAATCCCTCCAATTTCCTGCTCATGCACGCCATGGGTCCCAATGTGGCCGGCGTGATCGGCTCCGCCTGTGCGGCCGGTTTCATGATTAAGGTGTTCGGCGGCTGAGCTCCAAGCTCCCTTTATAGTTTCTGTCAGACCGGCGCGCCAGTTTGGCGCGCCGGTCTTTTGCCGGAGAGAGGCCCGCAAAAAAACTTGAAAAAATGGAAAAAACCCCTTGCATTTTTAAAAAGGCTGTGCTATACTAATCAAGCTGTCGAGGGGGAGACCTCTTTACGGTATGCGGGCGTAGCTCAGTTGGATAGAGTGACTGGCTACGAACCAGTAGGTCGGGGGTTCGAATCCCTTCGCCCGTACCAGGAAGGCACGTCTTACGGCGTGCCTTCCTTTTAATTTATTCCGAAGGAGCTGATCCTCCATGGTAAAAGTCAATGAAAACTTTCTGAAGCTGCCTGGCAGCTACCTCTTTTCTGAGGTGGCCCGGCGCATCAACGCCTACACTGCCGCCCATCCGGAGGCGACGATTATCAAGCTGTCCATAGGCGATGTGACCCGGCCTCTGGTTCCCGCCGTGCTCCAGGCTATGCATGGGGCGGTGGACGAGATGGGGACCGTGGAGGGCTTCCGCGGCTATGGCCCGGAGCAGGGCTACGAGTTCCTGCGGGAGGCCATTTCCCGGGGCGATTACGCCGCCCGGGGGGTGGATATCCAGCCTGGAGAGATTTTTGTGTCCGACGGAGCCAAGAGCGACTGCGGCAATATCGGCGACATCTTTGGCGTGGATAATGTGGTGGCGGTGTGCGACCCGGTGTATCCTGTCTATGTGGACACCAACGCCATGGCCGGCCGGGCAGGGGAGTACCAGGAGGAGCTTGGCCGGTGGAACCGGCTGATTTATATGCCCTGTGTGGAGGAGAACGGCTTTTCCCCGGAGCCGCCCAAGGAGATTCCCGATATCATCTACCTCTGTTCTCCCAATAACCCCACCGGCGCGGTGCTCAGCCGGGAGAAGCTGAAAATCTGGGTGGATTACGCCAACGCGCACGGCTCTGTCATCCTGTTTGATTCCGCCTATGAGGCGTTCATCACCAGCGAGGAGGTGCCCCATACCATCTTTGAAATTGAGGGGGCGCGTACCTGTGCCATCGAGTTCCGGTCCTTCTCCAAGACGGCCGGCTTTACCGGCAACCGCTGTGCCTACACTGTGGTGCCTATGGAGTTGGAGCGAGGGGGCGTGAAGCTGAATAGCCTGTGGAACCGCCGCCAATGCACTAAGTTTAATGGTGCGCCCTATGTGGTCCAGCGGGGAGCCGCCGCCGTCTACACCCCCGAAGGCCGCTCCCAGATTATGGCCAATATCGATTACTACCGGGAAAACGCTCGAGTGATCCGGGAGGGGCTGACTTCCGCCGGACTGACCTGCTTTGGCGGGACAGACGCCCCCTATATCTGGCTGAAGACGCCCAATGGCGTGGGCTCCTGGGAGTTTTTCGACCAGGTGCTGGCCGAGGCCAATGTGGCCACCACACCGGGCGCGGGCTTCGGGCCCAGCGGAGAGGGCTATGTCCGTCTCACCGCCTTCGGCGGCAGGGAGGCCACAAAAACCGCTGTGGAGCGGGTATGCGGTATGTTCCGGTAGGAAAGCGGCTATGCGTGCTCCTCGGAGCGCCTCAGCGCCTGTGTAATGGGCTTGTATAGCAGGAGAGTGAATGCTGTGTTCAGCCCTCCCTTAATCAGATTAAAGGGCAGAAAGGCCGGGAGGAGCAATTCCACAATGTCTTCTCTGGAGCAGCCCATATAGATTGGAGCAAGCAGATAATTCCAGAGCAGCATCACCAGGACCATACAGGCCCAGCCCCAGAGCAGTCCGGCGACAGCGCCGGCAAATGCGGATCTCCTTTTGTGGATATAAGAAGCGGTACACGCGAAGGAACAGCTTGAAATAACATTCATTGCGAAGCCCAGGATGCCGGTTTCACTGATGGTAAACATCTCAATCAGCGAGACGGTCAGTGCGACAGCAAAGGAGGTGAGCGGCCCAAATATCAGGCCGCCGACAGCGATGATGATATCCTTGGGGTCGTACTTCAGGAAAAGTACAAGGGGAACGCGGCCCATGGCCGCCGCGGCGTAGGCCAGGGCGCAGAGCATACCGACTGTGGTGATATTTTTTGCTTTACCTCTCATAAAAAAGACCTCCTGAAAAAATTAACACCTGAAAGCGGCAGACTGCCTTTCAGGTGTTAATGAATTCAGGTGGGCTGAAAATGTCGGCAGAGCAGCTTTGCGGATTGACAAAAGAGCGCGGAAAGCCGGATGGAGCTCCGACTGTTTCAACACACCTTCTTCAAATCCAGACTATACTGTCGGTTTTGGAGTTGCACCAAATCAGCATGAACATGCTCGCGGACTTTACCGCCGATCGGGAATTTCACCCTGCCCTGAAGACATTATCGCTATTCAGTTGTTGGATGCAGTATAGCAGACGGCGTGCAGCCTGTCAATATTCACCGCTGAAAAATACACGCTTATCTTATAAATTTCGGAAAGCCTTATTTCGATCCCATTTTATCCCCTTGCGGGGATAGGCAGGGGTAGAACCCCTGCCCTACATGATGTATCGGCGGATATTTCCAGAGGCTTTCCATATTTATGAGATGGACGTGCTGAAAAATAAATCTCAAAAATGCCCCGCCATTGGCGGGGCATTGGCATTTACAGGTTCTGCTCTAGCACCTGGATAAAGGCGTCGGGGGGCATGACACCCACCTTGCGGTCGATCTCCTTGCCATCCTTGAAGAAGATAACGGTGGGGATATTCATAACGGTGTACCGCATGGCAAGCTCCCCCTCTTCGTCGGTGTTGACCTTTCCCACAATGGCTTTGCCCTCATACTTCTCCGCCAGGCTCTCGATGACGGGACCCAGCATCTGGCAGGGCCCGCACCAGTCGGCCCAGAAGTCTACCATCATCAGCTTGCCCTCTTCCAGGCTTTTGTCAAAGGTCTCCTTGTTAAAGTGGATCATTGTAATCTTCCTTTCGTTTATTTGTCTAAATACTCGCAGGCGGACAGTGCGGCCACGTGGCCTTCGCCCACCGCCTTGGATACCTGAAGGTGTCCTCCGGTGCAGTCTCCGGCGGCAAAGACGCCGGGCACGTTGGTGGCCATACGGCGGTCCACCTTGATGACGCCCCCGTCCGTCTCCAGAGCGGGCAGCAGGTCGGTGGGCGCCACCGTCCGGCGGAGGATAAATACTCCGGAACAGGGGAGGAGGGCTCCGTCCGCCTCCAGACCGGTGACGGTCTGCTCCCCCTTGACGGCCAGCCGTCCGGCCTGTATATAGGGGATTTCTTCGTGCAGCCCCTGGGGGCGGTGGGGGGAGACGTAGGTCACCTGACAGCCCAGGCTGTTCAGGTAGTTGGCCTCCTGTGGGGCGTCGGGGGTCAGGCCGACCACAGTGACGGGTTTGTTCCGATACAGCATCCCGTCGCAGGTGGCGCAGTAGCTTACCCCCCGGCCCAGATATTCCGCTTCACCGGGGTACTTGGATGAGCGGACCACCCCCGGGGCCAGGATTAAAGACTGGCCCTGGTACACCTGAGCGCCCACGGTGATGGAAAAACCGTTCCAGGCCAGCAGAGACAGTCCACGGCCAACCACAAACTCCGCGCCCAGCTCCAGGGCGTGGCGGTGGAACTCCTCCAGCATCTCCAGTCCCGTCCGGCCGGGGAGGCCCGGGTAGTTGTTCACCCGCTCAGCCTTGGCCAGAGGACTGTCCTGCCATCGGTTGCCGATCACCAGAACGCTCTTGTTCCGGCCCCGCGCGGCCACCGCGGCCGCCAGTCCCGCCGGGCCGCTGCCCAGCACAATGATATCCCAAGCCATGGTACCGCCTCCTTTTCCATTGATATTATAACCGCTTTCCGGGGGAAGAGCAATATCTTGTCTCTGATTTTACCAGAGAACATCTCGGGCTTCTGTAACTTTATCACAAAATAGGGCGTATTTCGGGCCAATTTCCCCACGTCTTGCTGGAAGAGTGGGATTGCTGCGGGAAAACCTTGCATTTTCCCCAGGAACAGGTGTAAAATAAACAAGATATTCTATGCTGGCCGGGGGGCCGGCATACCAAGGAGACAGGAGGAAACGCTATGTCGGAAGAGGTCAAGACCGTCGCTGAGGAGGGCGCCTCAGAGAGCCAGAACTTTATTCATCAGTTTATTCAGGAGGATATAGCCGAAGGGGGCCGGTGCGCCGGGATGCAGGTCCATACCCGTTTCCCCCCCGAGCCTAACGGCTACCTGCACATCGGCCACTGCAAAGCTTTGATTATCGACTTCGGCTCCGCAGAGAAATTCGGCGGCATCTGCAACCTGCGTATGGACGATACCAACCCCGCCAAGGAGGACACCGAGTTTGTGGACGCCATCAAGGAGGACATCCACTGGCTGGGCTTCGACTGGGGGGACCGGTTTTTCTATGGCAGCGACTACTTTGACAAGACCTATGAGCTGGCTGTAGGCCTGATTAAAAAAGGGCTGGCCTATGTCTGTGAGCTCACCCCGGAGCAGTTCCGGGAGTACCGGGGAGACGTGAATACCCCCGCCCGCTCCCCCTGGCGGGACCGGCCCGTGGAGGAGAGCCTGGACCTATTTGAGCGGATGAAAAACGGGGAGTTCCCTGAGGGAAAGTACACCCTGCGGGCCAAGATTGACCTGGCCAGCGGCAACTTCAACATGCGGGACCCGGTGCTCTACCGCATCCGCTATATCGAGCACCACCGCCAGGGCACCAAGTGGTGCATCTTCCCTATGTATGACTTTGCCCACCCCATTCAGGACGCCCTGGAGGGGATCACCCACTCCCTCTGTTCCCTGGAATATGAGGACCACCGGCCCCTGTACGACTGGGTTATCAACAACACCGACGTGCCCTCCCGCCCCCGGCAGATTGAGTTTGCCCGCCTGGGGATCAACTATACCGTGATGTCCAAGCGGAAGCTGCGCAAGCTGGTGGAAGAGAACTATGTCTCCGGCTGGGACGACCCCCGTATGCCGACCCTGTGCGGCCTGCGCCGCCGGGGCTACACCCCGGCCTCCATTCGGAACTTCTGCGACCGGATCGGTGTGGCGAAGAATGCCTCCACTGTGGAGTACGGCTTTTTGGAGCACTGCCTGCGGGAGGACCTGAACGACCACGCTAGGCGGGTGATGGCAGTCCTGCGGCCCATTAAACTGGTCATTACCAACTACCCGGCGGGCCAGAGCGAGACCCTCACCGTGGAGAACAACCCCCTGGACCCCTCCGCCGGGACGCGGGAGGTCACCTTCTCCCGGGAGCTGTGGGTGGAGGCGGAGGACTTCCTGCCTGAGCCCATTCCCAAGTATAAGCGCCTGTATCCCGGCGGCCCGGAGTGCCGGCTGAAGGGGGCGTATCTCATCAAATGTGTGGGTTACGAGACCGATGAGCAGGGCAATGTCACTGAGATTGCCGCCGAGTACGACCCGGACAGCCGGGGGGGAGACCCCGCTGACGGCCGCAAGGTGAAGGGGGCCACCATCCACTGGGTGGACGCCGCCACCGCCGTGGACGCCCAGGTGAGGCTGTACGACAACCTCTTCGCCGACGAGAATCCCGATGGTGGAGAAAAGGACTTTTTAGACTGCCTCAACCCCGGCTCTCTGGAGGTGCTGGAGGGCTGCAAGCTGGAGGCATCCCTGGCTGCCGCTCAGCCGGCGGATCGGTTTCAGTTCCTGCGGCTGGGCTACTTCTGCGCCGACAGCAGGGACTCCAGGCCCGGCGCTCTGGTGTTCAACCGGGCCGTCAGCCTGAAGGACAGCTTCAAGCCTGGCAGATAAGGATAAAAACCGGACTGTTCCCACGGGGACAGCCCGGTTTTTTCGGGTTCGCCGAATGCCGGACAATTGAAAAAGTAGCTTGCATTTTTAACCGGAATGTAATATAATAGGGAGCGCAGATGCAAGACGCTCTGCAGAACTATATGGCAAAAGCCCGTCGGGCTTTTTGCTCTCCCTGACCTGGGAGAGCAGGCCAATTCTAAAATGGAGGAACGAGAATATGAAGAAGAAACTTGCGATTGCCCTCTCCCTGGCTATGATTATGACCCTGGCGCTGACCGCCTGCGGCAACAAGGATCAGGGCGGCCAGTCCAACACCGGCAGTCAGGGCAACACCAGCACCGGCACCCAGCAGCCCGCTCCCGGCGGCTCCAGCCAGCCCACCGGCGGCGACAACGGCCCGGCCCCCAAGGACGGCGGCTCCAACGTGACCTTCACCACCGGCGGCGAGTCCGGCACCTACTATGGCTTCGGCAACGTCATCGCCGGCAAGGTGGGCGACATGACCAGCACCACCGTGAAGGCTATCACCTCCAACGGCTCCGCCCACAACATCCAGTCCATGGATGACGGCGACGCTCAGTTCGGCTTTGTGCAGTCTGACGTTATGGTGTACGCCTACAACGGCGAGCGCACCTTTGCCGAGAACGGCGCCTCTACCGGCTTCTCCACCGTGGCCAACCTGTACATGGAGCAGGTTCAGATCATCACCGTGAATCCTGCCATCAAGACCGTGGCCGACCTGGAGGGCAAGAAGGTCTCCGTGGGTGCTCCCGCCTCCGGCGTGTTCTTCAATGCCGTTGACGTGCTCACCGCCTATGGCCTGGGCGACATGAACGACAAGCAGGAGTTCACCAAGATCGACGCTACCTATCAGTCCTTCCAGGATTCCGCCGAGGCCCTGAAGGACGGCCAGATTGACGCCGCCTTCATCGTGGCCGGCGCTCCCACCACCGCTGTGACCGACCTGGCCTCCGGCCGTGAGATCTCCCTGGTCAGCCTGGACGACGAGCATATCAATGCTCTGATCGCCGCCTGCCCCTACTACAGCAAGAACGTCATCTCCAAGGATGTGTACAACCTGGCTGAGGACACCACCACCGTGGCCGTGGGCGCCGTTGTTATCGCCCGTGACGACGTGAGCGATGTTGATGTGTACAACTTCCTGTATGGCACCTTCGAGGATGTTGCCAACCTGTCCCACGGCAAGGCCGCCGAGCTGAACCTGGACTTTGCCGCCTCTGTCACCTCCATCGGCTATCACCCCGGCGCCGTGGCCTACTTTGCCGACAAGGGCATCACTGTTCCTGCCAAGGGCTAAGTAGATTTTATCCCGCGATTCTCCCAGCGTAAGCCAGGCGGCTGCGGCGGACTGGTCCCGCCGCGGCCGCCTTCTTCATGAAGACATGGCGGATTGGATATATCCTGATCTGGCGGGATGAGGATATATCTGCTTCGCGATTCTCTGCGGAGTCAGAAAAAGGAGAAAGGAGAACCTCTATGGACCAAAATGAAAAAAAGCTGAACACAGAGCCTATCCTGGATGACAGCGGAACCGGTAGTGCGGCCGATGTCGAAGCGGTCATGAAAAAGTATGACCGGGAATCCAACACCCGCATCTGGACGGGAAAGCCTGCCCTGTTCATCAAAATACTGGGCATTGCCTTCTCGTGCTGGTGCATCTTCTCCACCCTGAAGGGCTGGCCCACTCTGCCTGAGCAGAAGCTGAATATTTTTGTGGGCCTGATTCTCATCATGGGCTATCTGCATTATCCCATTAAGAAGGGCATTACCCGGGCCAACTATATCCCCATTTACGACATCGCCATTATGGTGGTGGGCGCGTTCCCCTTCTTCTACTTCGCAGCCAACGCCAACACGGTGATCCAGATGGCCAGCCGTGTGACAAAAGAGACCAAGTGGGTGGTGCTGGCGATCATCGGCATTCTGGCCCTGATGGAGCTGTGCCGCCGCAGCGTGGGTATCCCCATCCTGTGTGTGCTGGGCGCCCTGCTGGTGTACACCTTTGCCACAACCCGGTTCGGCAAGGTGGTCTATGACCTGTTTTTCACTACCAGCGGCGTGATGGGCACCCCCATCAATGTGTGCCAGAAGTACATTGTGGTATTTATCATCTTCGGCGCATTTTTGGAGCGCACTGGAATTTCCAACTTCTTTATTAGCCTGGCTAACTGTGTGGCCGGCTCCTCCGCCGGCGGTCCGGCGAAGGTGGCTGTCATTTCCTCCGCCCTGTGCGGCATGGTGTCCGGCTCCTCTGTGGGCAACACCGTGACCACCGGCTCCGTCACCATCCCGATGATGAAGCGCACCGGCTATAAGGGTGAATTTGCCGGCGCGGTGGAGGCGGCTGCCTCTACCGGCGGTCAGATTATGCCCCCCATCATGGGCGCCGCCGCCTTCCTCATGTCCGAGTATATGGGCATCCCCTACCGGGATGTGGCCCTGAAGGCCATCCTGCCCGCTGTGCTCTACTTCACCGGTATCTACATTGCCGTCCATCTGGAGGCCAAGAAGCTGGGCTTGAGGGGAATCCCCAAGGAGGAGCTGCCCAAGTTCAGCAAGCTGCTGCCCAAGATTTACCTGTTGCTGCCCCTGGTGGTGCTGGTGGTGCTGGTGTCCTCTCAGGCCCGCACCATGCAGGTCTCCGCGGCCATCGCCATCCTGGTCACGATCATTGTGGGCCTCATCAATAACGTGGTCAATAAGAGCATGAACATTGATGACCCCGCTGAGAAGTTTACCGTTAACAAGTTCCTGGATGCTCTGGAGGCCGGCGGCAAGAGCACCGTCACCGTGGCTGTGGCCTGCGCCATGGCCGGTCTGGTGGCCGGATGTATCACCACCACCGGTCTGGCCTCCCAGCTGATTACCGCTATCGTTAAGGTTTCCGGCGGTATGCCCATTATTGCCCTGTTCCTCACCATGATCTGCTGTATTATTTTGGGCATGGGCGTTCCCACCACCGCGAACTTCTGCATTATGGCCTCCACCTGCGCCCCCATCCTGATGGATAAGCGCATCGGCATTGTGCCTGTGGCTGCCTACTTCTTCGTGTTCTACTTCGGCATTGTGGCCGATATCACCCCGCCTGTGGCTCTGGCTGCCTACGCCGGCTCCGCCATCGCCAAGGCTCCCCCCATGAAAACGGCCCTTAACGCCACCCGGCTGGCGATCGCCGCTTTCGTAGTGCCCTATATCTTCGCCTTCAGTCCGGTGATGCTCTTTGAGTTTGCTGCGGATGCCACTATGGCGGTGAAGATTATTGAGTCCGTGCTGATCGTTGTTACCTCCCTGATTGGACTGTTTGGCATTGCGACGGCCCTGAACGGCTTCTTGTACCGGCCCATCAATCCGCTGTTCCGTGTCCTGATGGCGGCGGGCGGCCTGTGCATGATGATCCCCGATCACATCAGCGATGTTGTGGGTCTGGTTGTTGTAGGCGGCGTGATCGTGTTCCAGCGTATGGGCGCGAAAAAAACCGCGTAAGTAAAAATTCTCAACCCCGGCGGAGCGTCTGGCTCTCTGCCGGGGGTATTTATTACCGGTAAAATGATGAGTTGGCCGTCCTGTGATGGGGTACTTGCAGGCGGCAGGGCTGCCGTTGGAGCATAGAAAAGGGCTGTCCGAAGGACAGCCCCTTTGCAATACCAGATAGAATCAGCTGATAGCGATGTGAGACAGCTCGGCGGGAAGGGCGACGCCAACGCCCGGGCCAATGGGGAAGCCGACGAGCATGTAGAGGCCCAGGAAGATAATCCAGGCGATCTGCAGCACGATGGCGATGGGGAACAGGCCGGCGGCCAGGGTGCCGATTTTGGCGTCCTTGTCGTACTTGGCCTGAGCCACGCCCAAGGTAACCCAGATGTAGGAGGACAGCGGGGTGAAAGCGTTCGTCGGGGAGTCGCCCAGACGGTACAGCAGCTGGATGAAACCGGGGTGATAGCCCAGCATCATCAGCATGGGGATGAATACAGGAGCCAGGATGGCCCACTTGGCGGAGCCGGAGGGCACCAGCAGGTTGACGAAGCCGGTGAGCAGGATGATGCAGACCAGCATGGGGAAACCGGTGAAGCCGGCGCCGTTCAGGACGTTGGCACCGGAGATGGCGAACACGGTGCCGATCTTGGTCCAGTTGAACAGGGCGTTGAACTGACCGCAGAAGAAGCAGAAAGCGACGTAGCTGCCCATCAGCTCCATCTGGTGGGTCATGGCCTTGTTCACGTCCCGGGAGCTCTTGAACTTCTTGGTGTAGAAGCCGTAGACCAGACCGGGGATCGCGAAGAAGAAGAACAGAACGGGGATCAGGTTGGACAGCAGGGGGGACTTAACCAGCTGACGCTTGCCCTCGTCGTCGATCAGGGCCAGGGGGCCGAAGAAGAAGCCGACCAGGACCAGAGCGATGTAGACCAGCAGAGCCAGACCGGCCAGGCCCAGACCCTTCTTCTCGACAGCAGAAATGTCCTCCAGCTTGACCTCTACGGTGCTCTTGGACATATCATACTTGCCGAAGCGCTTATCGACCACCAGGTTACACACGGCGCCGATGACGATGGAGCACAGGAAGGTGGAGGCGATCATGAAGTACCAGTTACAGGTGGTATCCACATGATAGACGCCCTCGCCCAGGAAGCCGTCCAACACAGTGTTGGTGATGCCCTGTAGCAGGGCATCAGTGCCGGCGATCATCAGGTTGGCGGAGAAGCCGGCCTGAGCGCCGGCGTAGCCGCAGATCATACCGGCCAGGGGGTGCTTGCCGGCGCCGATGTACAGGATGGCGGCGATGGGGGGAATGACGACCATGGCGGTATCGGAGGCCAAGTTGCCCACGGTACCTACGAAGGCCACCACGAAGGGCAGGATCACGGGGGGAACATTGCGCAGCTTATCCTGGAGCAGGGCCATAATCAGGCCAGACTCCTCGCACATGCCGATGGCCAGGGTCATGGTGATAACCAGGCCCAGGGGGGCGAAGCCGGTGAAGTTCTTGAGCATGTTTTCAAGCAGCCAGATCAGGCCGGCGCTGGAGATGGGATTCTGAATCGCGACCACCTCGTCGGTGGAGGGGTTGACGGCAGAGACGCCCATGAAGCTGAGAATTGCGCTGATGACCGCGACAATCACAAACAGATAGATGAACATGATTGCCGGGGGCGGCAGCTTGTTGCAGACACGCTCAAGTCCGTCCAGGAACTTATCCAGCCATGTCTTTTTGGTCAGGGTAGTGTCAGGCATAGTATTCCTCCTATAAAGAAAAATTTCGTATACCCTCCGTGTCTCCTCTCTCCCCAAAAAAGATTACAGCGAAGTATATACTTTCGAAGGATATGGTAACACATTTTTTGTGCAAAATCAAGCATGCTGGCGAAAAAAACGTGGGCTGTTAAAAAAATGTTAATAATGTACAAAATACTCCGGGGTAAAATCAGTTGTTTGCACAAATGTCATTTTCCTGTCTTTTCTTTTCCTGTTGTTTGTGATATTCTAATAAACAAGCGGCATGTGTGCCCTGCGATGGAGGAATTATGTCAGAAATTATCAACAACTTTTTTAATCCGGAGGGAGTTACCCTCTGGAAGCTGTACACTCTTGAGGATTACCTGTTTTTCGGCGGACTGCTCGTCCTGGGCGCGGTGGCCCTGTGGGCGGCGGTAAGGTTTTTGGCAAAGCGCCGCACGCCGGAGGGCACCGCCGCCCGGATGGCCAAAAAGCTGCGGGGAATCGGCGGTGTGGGCGCTCAGGTCTATCAGGACGTGACGGTGGTCTCTCAGCGGGGCCGCTGTGTCAGCCCTATGATTTATGCCGCCCGGGAGGGGGTCTATGTGGTCCGGGTTTATCACTTCGGACTGGAGGTCTCTGGCAGCGCCTCCTCCAAATACTGGACGCTGGCCTTTAATAAGGACGTGCGGCAGGAGCCCAACCCCCTGGACGATATGGATGAGCAGATTGTGGTAATCAACCGGGTGCTGAGCCGGGCGGGTCTGGGACATGTGCCGGTAGAGAAGCTGGTCCTGTTCGCGGATGTCTACGGCCGCCCACGGCTGGAGCTGCGGGGGGTGGACTGCGCTGTAGTCCGGCAGGACTTGGGCAAGTGGCGCAAAAAGCAGAAAAAGCTGCCGGCGATTGATCTGCCGGGCGTGAAGCGGGCGCTGGAGGGCTCTTTTCAGAATGGACAGGGGAAGGGCTGACCGAGGAGCTTTGTGGACCTGCGCGGCGGATGCCGCGATAGAATTATTTATAATATTGAAAGGAGAAATCCCCCAATGAGCAATATTAATGAAGAGAGGCTGCTGAAAGAATTTTTGGAGTTTATACAGATTGACAGTGAAAGCTGCAACGAGAAGGCTATGGGTGAGCGTCTGTGCCAGGTACTCAAGGAGATGGGGCTGGAGCCCATCACCGATGAGGCGGGTAAGACCTACAATTCCAACGGCTTCAACGTTTTTGCCCACCTGCCCGGAGAGGGGGAGGCCGTCGGTCTCAGTGCTCACATGGACACTGTAGTCCCTGGCATCGGTATCAAGCCACAGATCAAAGACGGTGTGATCTACTCCGATGGCACCACTATCCTGGGCGGTGATGACAAGAGCGGCATCTGCGCTATTCTGGAGGCTGTACGGGTGATTTTGGAGAACAATCTGCCCCACCGTCCGGCGGATCTCATTTTCTCCATTGGCGAAGAGGGCGGAATGCGAGGGGCCAAAGCCTTCGACTGCTCTCAGCTCAAGTGCAAGCGGGCTTATGTTTTTGATTCCAGCGGTGACGTGGGCAAGATTGTGATTGGCGGCCCTGGCCAGACCAAAATTTTTGCCGATGTGGTGGGGCGTCGGTCTCACGCCGGTCTGGCTCCGGAGGACGGTATCAGCGCCATTCAGGTGATGTCCAAAGCCATAGCCAAAATGAATTTGCTGCGCATTGATGAGGAGACTACCTGCAACATTGGTTCCATCAAGGCCGAGTACCCCACTAATATCGTCCCTGATCGCTGCTCAATCATTGCAGAGGTCCGCAGCCGTAATGCAGATAAGCTCAACGCTCATGCCGAACACATCCACCAATGTCTTCAGGAGGCTTGTGATGAGGCTGGAGCTACCCTGGAGTACAACCCTATGACTAACTACGTGGCCTACAACGTGGCTGAGGACAGTGAGACAGTGAAGCTCATTGCCCAAGCTATCGAGAAGACAGGCCATACCCCGCACACTGCCTTGGGCGGCGGCGGCAGCGATGCCAACGTTTATAATCTGAAAGGTATAGAGACGGTGGTATTGGGCACTGGCATGACCAAGGTACATACTACCGAAGAATGTCTGAAAGTTCAGGACCTGAACGATACTGCACGAGTAGTCCTAGCTCTGCTGACGATGTGAGGCGGCGGCTATGACATTTGACAAAATTGATTTTGAAGCCCTGGGCCAGGAGATGATCCAGCTGCGCCGGGATTTCCACAGACACCCGGAGCCGGGCTGGACGGAGTTCCGTACCACCGCCCGGATTATTGATGAACTGGAGAAGCTGGGGCTTACCGTTCAGTATGGTCCCTCCATCCATGTGCGGGAGAAGATGTTCGGCCTGCCCAAGGAGGCGGTCCTGGAGGCCTGCTGGCAGCGGGCCATGGAGGAGACGGACCGCCCCGACCTGGTGGAGGCCATGAAGGGGGGCTATACCGGCTGCCTCACCATTATTGAGGGGGCGCTCCCCGGTCCCACCGTGGGCATCCGGGTGGATATCGACTGCAACGACGTGGAGGAGGCCGACGACTCCAGGCATCCCCCCTGTGCCCTGGGCTTCCGTTCCACCCACGCCAAATGTATGCACGCCTGCGGCCATGATGCCCATGCCGCCATCGGCGTGGGTGTGGCCAAGGCGCTGTGCGCCTGCCGGGAACAGCTGCGGGGCAAGGTGTTGCTGGTCTTCCAGCCCGGTGAGGAGGGCCTGCGTGGGGCCGCCAGCCTCACCGCTGCGGGGCATTTTTCCGGCTGCGACTACTTCTTCGGCGGACATGTGGGCCTGCTGGACGGGCTGGTGGTAGGCACTGTAGCCGCCGGAGGCCACGGCTTCCTGGCCAGCACCAAGTTCGACGCCATGTTTCACGGTGTCGCCTCCCACGCCGCAGCGCCGGAACGGGGACGCAATGCCATTGCCGCCGCAGCCGCCGCTACTCTGGGTATGCTGTCCATCTCTCGCCACCACGAGGGGAGTAGCCGTATCAACGTGGGCACCTTCCACGGGGGCACCGGCCGCAACGTGATCCCCGCTGAGGCGGAGCTGACCATCGAGACCCGGGGCAGTACCACCGAGATCAACGAGTACATGGAGGCAGAGGCCAAGCGGGTGTGTCAGGCGGCGGCGGACATGTACGGCTGTACCCTCGAGACCAGGTTTATGGGCTCGGCGGGCTGTATTGTCTGCGATGAGCCTCTGGTGGATCATACCATTGAGGTGCTGTCCCAGATGGAAGGGGTAGACAACATCCTGCGGGATATCAACTTCGGCGGCGGCGAGGATGTCACCACTATGATGCGGGACGTGCAGGAGCACGGCGGCCAGGTGATTGAGCTGGTCTTTGGTATGCCCCTTGCCGCTCCCCACCACAACGACTATTTCGATGTGGATGAGCGGGTCATTCCTCTGGCGGCGCGGATTTTTGTCAAACTGGCCCTGGCGGCCGGAGACTGGAAAAAATAGACAAGCTACGGATCAGGAACTGTGTGGGGCGGGCCCCTGGGCCCGCCCTTCCATTGGTCCGGCTGGAGACCGGGCCCCAATCAAAAATATTGAGGAGGCATTTTATATGTCTGAACTGCGCGGTATCATTGATAAGTATTGGGAAAAGGTAGAGGAGCACCGCTTCTGGCTCCATCAGCATCCGGAGCCCAGCGGGCAGGAGAAGGAGACCTCCGCCTATGTGGCCCAGGTCCTGCGGGACATGGGACTGGAACCCACGGAGCATGTGGGCGGCTACGGTGTAACCGCTCTGATCCAGGGCGCGGGACCTGGCAAGTGCGTCGGGCTGCGGGCGGATATGGATGCCCTCCAGCTCACCGAGAGCACAGGGCTGGCGTGTACCTCGCTCAACCCCGGCATGGCCCATTCCTGCGGCCACGATACCCACACGGCCATGCTGCTGGGGGCGGCCTATGTGCTCAACGAGCTGAAGGACACCTTTAACGGCACGGTCAAGCTGATTTTTCAGCCCTCCGAGGAGAACGCGGCTGACAGCGGCGCCAAGAAGATGATCGCTGACGGTGTTTTGCAGAATCCCACAGTAGACGCGGTTTTTGGCCAGCACGTCTGGCCGACCTTCCCCGTGGGCAAGATCGGGGTGCGCAGCGGCCCCATGATGGCCGCCTCCGACCGCTTCTTCATCACGGTGAAGGGCAAGAGCAGTCATGGCGGCAGCTCTCCTGAGGAGGGCATCGACGCCATTATGATCGCCTCCTATGTGGTGGCGGCGCTCCAATCCATTGTGGCCCGGAATGTCTCCCCCCTGAAGAGCACCGTCATCTCCATCGGCACCATCCGGGGCGGCACCCGGTACAATGTGGTCGCCGACGAGGTGGTGCTGGAGGGCACCTGCCGCAATCTGGACCTGAATGTGAGAGACACTATGCCTGGGCGCATCGAAAATATTATCAAGGGCGTAACTGAGGGGATGGGAGGCAGCTATGAGTTCCGGTATGTGCCCGGCTATTCCCCCACCGTCAACGACCCGGAGATGTATGAAATTGTGCGGGACTCCATTGTGGATATACTGGGGGAGGACGGCCTGATTATTCCCGAGTACTCCTCCCTGGGCGGCGAGGATTTTTCCTTCTACTCCAAGGAGGTGCCCTGCGCCTTCTTCTGGTTGGGCTGCCACGATGAGTCAAAGCCTCTCTATCCCATCCACCACGGCTCCTTCGCCCCCGCTGAGGAGGCTCTGCCTGTGGGCATGGAGGTCATGGTGTCCTCCGCCCTGAAGTTCCTGGCAAAATAACCGGCTGCGTATAAACAGGTCCCATATCCGCCACAATGAAGATATCGCGGTCTGAAAGCTCCATATTCCCGGATGTGAGTGTTGAGAGGCCGACGTTACGGAAAAGGAGCGGATCTGTTATGGACATGAATTACAGAAAGGCGGCCATTGTGGGCTGCGGCTCTGTGGGGGCGTCCATCGCCTTCCGGTTTCTGCAGCAGGGGCTGTTCTCCCGCCTGGTGCTGCTGGATGCCAACCGGGAAAAGGCGGAGGGGGAGGCCATGGACCTGAGCGACGGCCTGCCCTACGGCGCCACAATGGAGATTACCGCCGGGGATTACGGGGATATCGCGGACTGTGCCCTGGTGGTGGTCACGGCGGGGGTCAACCAGCGGCCCGGCGAGACCCGGCTGGAGCTGATTGAGCGAAACACCATCATTCTCAAGAGCATTATGAAGGAGATTACCTCCCGTCCCTTTGAGGGCATTTTGCTCATTGTGTCCAACCCGGTGGATGTGCTGACGTATGCGGCGCAGCGGCTTTCCGGCTATCCCAGAGAGCGGGTGATCGGCTCGGGAACGGTGCTGGACACCGCCCGCCTGAAGCAGCTGCTGGGAGAGGAGCTGCGGGTGGACAGCCGCAATGTCCACGCCTTCATTGTGGGGGAGCACGGGGACAGCGAGCTGGCGGTGTGGAGCGGGGCCAATGTGTCCGGTCTGGATCTGGACGACTTCTGCCGTCTGCGGGGGAAGGCGCTCAGCCAGGGGGACAAGGAGCGGCTGTACCGGGAAATTCGGGACAGCGCCAACGAGATTATCAAGCGCAAGGGCGCCACCTACTATGGAATTGCGATGGCGGTGGGTCGGATTGCCGAGTGCATTGTGAAGGACGAGCATGCGGTGCTGCCCATCTCTGTGGTGCTGGATCAGGAGTATGGCCTGGGAAATGTGGCACTGAGCATCCCGTCTATTGTGGGTAAAAACGGATTGGAAAAGATTTTGGAAATCCCCTTGGGCCAGGCGGAGCGATCCGCACTGGACGTCTCGGCACGGCAGCTGCAGGAGGTCATCGCCGGTCTGCAGCTGTAGGGTGCTGAAACTGAATGGACAAAAAAGCCAAGCTCATCCCGTGAGATGGACTTGGCTTTTTTTACAAGGAGCCGGTCCGCAGCCCCATAGGGGACTGCGGACCGGGCCCTCTTGTTCACGTTTGCTCAGCGGGTGCCCAGCTTGAAGGAGGCGCACTCAGTACCCTCACACTTGGTAGGGGAGCAGTCGCAGCAGCCCACCTTGATGGACTCCAGAGAGCAGCAGTTCTGGGTGCCGGAGTGATAGGCACAGGTGTCCACAGAGCACTTGATGCTGGTGTTGCAGGTCTTATTGTTGTTCATAATTGTAAACCCTCCTTGTTAGGATGGTCTTAGTATGAAGCTGACCGCCTTGCTCTATTCCTCCCGCTTGCCGGATTTTTTCTCCTTTTTAAAAAATTCAGGCGTTCGGGGATCGAGGACTTCTGGCTGAATGTCCACAACCTGGGGGATAAACCGGCTGGCAAATTTGCCGTGTCCCCGGCTTTTCACATAGAAATAGCCGATTATGGAGAATACCACCGCCCCGATAAAGTTGACAAACAGGTCCTTCATGGTGTCCAAAATACCGACGTCCAGATATCCGCCCAGGCCCAGGGATATCTGCTGTCCGTCGGCGGTGACCACAATGGTGTCTACAATGTTGTCAATCAGCACCCGCTTGTTGCCGCCGGTGGGGTCCAGCATGACGGAGGAGATGGTGGTGACTACGGTGTCCTTCTGCATATCCAAAAAGAGCAGCTGGTCCATAGAGCACTCAAAGAACTCCCAGAGCACGCCGATGGTCATAGAGAAGCAGAAGGCCACAATAGACATGAAGACGGGGGAGAGGGAAAGGGAAAATTTCTCCGTCCGGTTGAGCATGTCCACCAGGGCGAAGCCGATGGCGGCACAGAGAAAACCGTTTAAGGTGTGGAGGATGGTGTCCCAGTGCTTGAAGGTGGTATAAAAGGCGCTGATCTCCCCCAAAATTTCTGCCGCAAAGATAAACAGCATTATGATAATCTCCAGCGTGTTGGGCAGATCAATCATCAGGGCCCGCTCAAAGACGGTGGGAAGCAGGAAGAGAACCAGAGTCAGGCCGCACAGAAATACGCTCTCAAAATCACCGTTGAAGAATTGAGCCACCATGACGGCGATAACCAGAAAACGCAGCGTGAAATAGACCACCGCCACCGTCTGCTTGCGCCGCAGAGCATTGTGGGCGGTGCTGAGTACAGCCCGGACCCCTCTTCGTTTTTTCGGCATAACAGCGCCTCCGATCTTTACAGTATTTTAACAAGTATAGCCCCTCGCGGAGAGAAAGTCAAGGCGGCAGGGAAGGACAGATGCCGGGCTCCGCAAACAGTCAAGGCCGGACTGCCTGACGCATAGACTGATTGGGAGGTGAAGTTACATGGACTTACGCAACAGACAGATTACCGTGGGGGAGCTGCTGGACAATCCCAAATCAAAGGCGGTCTTCCAGCGCCGCTTCGGTAAATTTATGAGGCACCCCATGGTGGGTGCGGCCCGTTCCCTCTCCCTGGCCCAGCTCCAGGAGATGGCGGCGGTGTATATCCCTCAGAAAACCATTCAGGAGACGCTCAGAGAGCTGGAGCAGCTGTAAGAGCGCCTCACGATAGAGGCCTACCAGCAATATGCCACGCCATTTGGAGAAAAATAAAGTTCAATTCTCCTTTGTTGTGGGTTGTCATTTTACCGGATTTAGGCTAGAATAGGATAAAACTGGTTTCCTGTCCCCGGCGGGAAGCATTCAGATCATGTGACATGGGAGGGACGTCATGGAAATTATCAGACAGGAGCGCCATGGCGTCTCTTTTTACGCCTGCCCGGACCCGGCGTGGTCAGGGGCGGCCCACGGCTTTTCTACCAGGCTGGGCGGTGTGTCTCCTACCCCCTGGGAGAGCCTGAATCTGGGGGCCAGCCGGGGAGACAGCCCGGCCAATGTCCGGGAAAATTTTACCCGGTTCTGTGCCGCCGTAGGTACAGATGTAAACGCTCTTGTCAAAAACCATCAGATCCACAGCGGCCGCATCCGGCCGGTGACGAGGGCCGACATTCTGTCCGACCCCGCTCAGCCGGGAACCTATGAGGCCGACGGCCTGATTACTGCCGAGCCGGGGGTCTGCCTGACCATATTTTCGGGGGACTGTATCCCCATCCTCCTCTACGACCCGCTGAGGCGCTGCATTGCCGCCGCCCATGCGGGCTGGCGGGGGACTGCCGCCGGCATTGCCGCCCGGGCAGCAGAGGCCATGGTCCAAGACTACGGATGCCGGGCGGGAGACATACTGGCCGCCATCGGGCCGGGGATCGGCCCCTGCTGCTTCGAGACCCACAGCGATGTTCCCGAGGGTCTGCGGCCCGGCTTGGGTGAGGAGGCGGAGGAGTTGATCCGGCCTCTCGCCGCACCCGGGAAGTTTTCGGTGGACCTGAAGGGGGCCAACGCCTGCCTGCTGCGTCGGGCCGGCTTGTCCCCGGAGCATATTGCCGTCTGTCCTGCCTGCACCGCCTGCCAGTTGGATACCTTCTGGTCCCACCGGGTCCAAGGGGGCCAGCGGGGGAGCATGGCGGCCATGATTCAGCTGGTCTGACCGCTCAGGCCCTACACATGATCTGCAAAGGAATTGCCATGAAACGATATCGTTTGACCGCGCTGCTCCTTGCGCTGTGCTTCGTCCTGACTGCCTGCGCCGGGGAGGAGGGCTCTGCCGGAGCCAGCTCTTCCTCAGGGGATGTCAGCCAGGAGGAGGAGCAGCGCCCCCGGACCGCCCCGTTCACCCTGGCGGTCTATCCGGAGTTCAGCCTTCACCCGGCCTTGGCCGTCAACCGGGCCAACCTGACCCTCGCTCCGCTGCTGTACGAGAGTCTTTTTACGGTAGACAAGAGCTTTCAGGCCCAGCCGGTCCTGTGTCAGAGTTATACGGTCAGTGAGGACAAGCTGGTGTGGACCTTTACCCTCCGTGCCGGAATTACCTTTTCTGACGGCACCCCCCTCACCGGACAGGCTGTGGCGGATGCCCTGGAGCTGGCCCGCTCGGCCCAGGGGCGGTATCGGGAGCGGCTGGCGGGTGTGGCCGGGGTCAGCGCCTCAGAGGAGGCGCCCGGCCAGGTTACAATCACCCTGTACCGGCCTAACGGCTCCCTGCCCCTGCTGCTGGATATTCCCATCGCCCTGGGGGACGGCGAACGGCCGGCGGGCACTGGGCCCTATATGCTGTCGGGGAATGACAACAGCCTGACCCTCACGGCCCGGCCCAACTGGTGGCAGGAAGAGACGTCCCTGCCCGCCCCAACCATCCCCCTGCACATCGTACACAAGAGCGACGAGCTGATCTACGCCTTCGACGCGGGGGATGTGTCGCTGGTGGATGTGGACCTGATGGCGACCAACGCCATGGGATACGGGGGCAACTACCAGACCTGGGACTACTCCACCACCGATTTTCTTTATCTGGCGTTCAATACCCAGACCGGCCCCTGCCGTTCTGCGGAGGTGCGCCGGTGCCTGGCGCTGGCGGTGGACCGGAACACGATTGCCTCTACAATCTATGCCAACCACGCCCGCCCCACTGCCCTCCCGGTTCATCCGGACAGCCCGCTGTACAGCCAGAGCGCGGCCGCTGCCGCCCCGTCCTATAACCCGGAGGAGCTGGCGGCCCGGCTGGAGGAGCTGCGGCTGCTGGACAGTGAGCTGACCCTGGTGGTAAACAGCGAAAATACAGCCAAGTCCTCTGCCGCGCAGCTGATCGCCTACCAGCTGGAGACCGCCGGGCTGACTGTCAAGCTGGAGCGGCTGCCCTTTGAGGACTATACTGCCGCCCTGACCCAGGGCAGCTTCGACCTGTATCTGGGGGAGACAGTGTTGACCGCTGATTTTGACCTGACGTCTCTGCTGTCCTCTGCCGGAGGGCTGAATTACGGACGGTGGTGGGCGGGGACCGCTGACGGACTGCTCTATGCCCTGAATGGGGCGGAGGAATCGGACGAGCTCGCCGCCGCAGCGGCCCTGTTTGCCCTTCTGGAGGAGGAGACCCCCATTGTTCCCATCGCCTTTAAAAACGGCTCGGTTCTCACCCAGTGGGGGAGGCTGTCCGGGCTGTCGCCGGTGCGGGGAAATGTATTTTATCAGCTGGGAAATTGGAGTATCAAATAGAAAACGGAGGAAAGCGAACTATGAGTGTATACCGCTGCTATTCCAGGAAAAAAGAGGGCTTTGATGTGGAGGCCCAGGGCCTGTGCCGGCAGCTGCGGGAGCAGCTGGGCATCGAGGGGCTCCATTCTGTGACCATCCTGAACCGCTACGATGTGGAACAGGTCAGCCGGGAGGTCTATGAGCGGGCCAAGGGTATCGTCTTCTCCGAACCCCAGGTGGACATGGTCTATGACGAGGACTGGCCCATGCCCCGGATCGCGGGGGCCTTTTTCGCGGTAGAGGCCCTGCCGGGACAGTTTGACCAGCGGGCCGACTCGGCCGCCCAGTGTATCCAGCTGATGGCCGGGGTGGACCGGCCCCTCATCGCCTATGCCAAGCTGTACTTTCTGGAGGGGGCCATCTCCCAGACCGACCTGAACAAGATCAAGGCCTTCCTCATCAACCCGGTGGAGAGCCGGGAGGCCAGCCTGGACAAGCCCGAGACCCTGGTGCGGGAGCACGCCCTCCCCGACCATGTGGAGACGGTGGACGGCTTCACCGCCATGGACGAGGCCGCCCTGTCCGCCCTGCTGGACAAGCTGGGGCTGGCCATGGACATGGATGATTTGAAATTCTTGCAGGCCTACTTCCGGGACGAGGAGAAGCGGGACCCCACCATTACCGAGGTGCGGGTGGTGGACACCTACTGGTCCGACCACTGCCGGCACACCACCTTCTCCACCCACCTGGACGACATTCAGATCGACGACCCGGTCGTGAAGGCGGCCTATGAGCGGTATCTGGCCGCCCGGGTGGAGGTCTACGGCGAGGAGAAGGCGGCAAAGCGCCCCCAGACCCTGATGGATATTGCCACCATCGGAACCAAGGTGCTGAAAAAGCGGGGCCTCCTCCCCGAGCTGGACGAGAGCGAGGAGATCAACGCCTGCTCCATCCACGTCCCGGCGGAGGTGGACGGAAAGCAGCAGGACTGGCTGCTCATGTTCAAGAACGAGACCCACAACCACCCCACTGAGATCGAGCCCTTCGGCGGGGCGGCCACCTGCATCGGCGGCTGTATCCGGGACCCCCTGTCCGGCCGGGTGTATGTCCACCAGGCTATGCGCTTCACCGGGGCGGGGGACCCCCGTGTCCCCTTTGACCAGACCCTGGAGGGCAAGCTGCCCCAGCGGAAGCTGTGCCAGACGGCGGCGGCGGGCTATTCCTCCTACGGCAACCAGATCGGCCTTGCCACCGGCCACGTGGCCGAGGTCTATCACGAGGGCTACATCGCCAAACGGCTGGAGTGCGGCGCTGTGGTGGGCGCGGCACCGGCGGAGAATGTCCGCCGGGAGCGGCCTGCCCCCGGGGACGTGGTGATTCTGCTGGGCGGCCGCACCGGCCGGGACGGCATCGGCGGGGCCACCGGTTCCTCCAAGAGCCACAACAAAAAATCTCTCACCACCATGGCCTCCGAGGTCCAGAAGGGCAACGCCCCCGAGGAGCGGAAGATCCAGCGGCTCTTCCGGGACGGGAATGTCACCCGGCTGATTAAGCGGTGCAACGACTTCGGCGCAGGCGGCGTGTCTGTTGCCATCGGCGAGCTGGCCGACGGGCTGGAGATTGATCTGGACGCGGTGCGCAAGAAGTACGACGGCCTGGACGGCACCGAGCTGGCTATTTCCGAGAGCCAGGAGCGGATGGCCGTGGTGGTGGCCCCGGAGGACGCGGACAAATTCATCGCCGCCGCCGAGAAGGAGAATCTGGAGGCCTACCGGGTGGCTGTGGTCACCGAGAGCCCCCGGATGGTCATGCACTGGAAGGGCCAGACCATCGCCGACCTGTCCCGGGCGTTTTTGAATACCAACGGCGCGGTGAAGCACGCCAGGGTATCGGTAGGCGAAAAGGACCGCTCCGCCTTTGGAGTGGAGCCCTTCAAAACCCTGCGGGAAATGGCCTCCAGCCTGAAATGCGCCTCCCGCCGGGGATTGACCGAGCGGTTCGACGGCTCCATCGGGGCAGGGTCGGTCCTGATGCCCTTCGGAGGCAAGTATCAGGCTACCCCCGCCCAGACGATGGCCGCCCTGCTGCCCGTCCTGCCCGGTCAGGAGACCGATCAGGCCAGCGTCATGGCCTGGGGCTGCGACCCGGACGCCCTGTCTGTGGACCCCTATGAGGGGGCCTATCAAGCGGTCACCAACTCCATTGCCAAGCTGGTGGCGGCGGGTGCGGACTACAGGAAGGTCTACCTCACCCTCCAGGAGTTCTTTGAAAAACTCCGGGACGAGCCTGCCCGCTGGGGTAAGCCCGCCGCCGCCCTCCTGGGCGCGCTGGACGCCCAGCTGGACTACGCCGCCGCTGCCATTGGCGGCAAGGACTCCATGTCCGGTTCCTTCCTGGACAAGGACGTGCCCCCCACCCTCATCTCCTTCGCCATCGCCCCCATGAAAGCCGGGGAGGTCATCACCCCCGAGTTTAAGGAGGCGGGACATCCGGTTTACCTCTTTATTGGCGATGCCACAGCGGAGGGCCAGAAGGCCGCCTGGGAGGAGTTCCATGCCCTGTGTCAGGCCGGTAAGGTGAAAGCCGCATGGGTGGCGGAGAACGGTGAGGCTGAGGCCGTGATGAAGATGTCCTTTGGAAACCGGATCGGTTTTACGGCTGGTGACGAAGAGCTGGCCTGGGATCTGCCCAACCCCGGCGCTATTGTGGCGGAACTCACGGAAACAATCCCGGAGAGTCCCCGGGCTATCCAAATCGGAATGACTACCGCTGAGCCCGTTATCAACATCGTACACGACTCCGCCCCCATCGACGAGCTTCTGGCCCTCAACGAGGGTGTGCTGGAGGAGGTCTACCCCACCAGGGCGGGAAGCAGCGAGACCGTCCAAGCCATCTCCTGGGAGGGACGCTCCCCGGTTGTCTGCAAGCATAAGGTGGCCCGCCCCAAGGCGGTCATCCCCGCCTTCCCTGGCACCAACTGCGAGTATGACACCGCCAAGGCCTGCATCCGCGCCGGAATCGACCCGGAGATTGTGGTGGTGCGCAACCTGACGAACGACTTTCTGTCTCAGTCGGCCCAGGCCTTGGAGAAGGCCATTCGGGAGGCGCAGATGGTGGTCCTCCCCGGCGGCTTCTCCGGCGGCGACGAGCCTGAGGGTTCCGCCAAGTTTATCTGCTCCTTCCTCCGCAACCCCGCCCTCAGCGACGCCATTATGGACCTGCTCAAGCACCGGGACGGCCTGATGCTGGGCATCTGCAACGGCTTCCAGGCTCTGGTAAAGCTGGGACTGGTTCCTTACGGTGAGATTCGAGACATGGACGATAGCTGCCCCACTCTGACCTACAACCAGATTGGGCGCCATCAGAGCCGGTATGTTACCACCCGGGTGGCCTCAGTTCAGTCCCCCTGGATGCTCAAGTGCAATGTGGGCGATCTGTACACCATCCCCATTTCCCACGGCGAGGGCCGCTTTGTGGCCCCTTCGAAGGCCGCTGCTGATCTGATTGCCCATGGTCAGGTGGGCACCCAGTATGTGGACCTGGAGGGCCGGCCCTCCATGGATATCTTGGTTAACCCCAACGGCTCACTGGAGGCGATTGAGGGAATTTTCTCCCCCGATGGCCGGGTATTTGGTAAAATGGGACACCTGGAGCGCCGCGGTCCTTTTGTGGCCGTCAACATCCCCGGCGAAAAACACATGCCCTTGTTTGAAAGTGGCGCGGAGTACTTTAAGTAAACTTGATGAAAAATCACTCCTCTCCCGGAAGGAAACTGCTCCGGGAGAGGAGTGATTTTTATTATGATGGTCTCGCTGATGGAAGCTCTAAGCTGTCCATGCAGTTGGTTCCCCACTGAACAGATTATTCACCCGGCAAATTCTGATCTCCCCAGTTTTTCATGTAGTTAATGACGTCCATGAAGCTCCGGCCCAAATCGGACAGGGTATACTCCACGTGTGGCGGAATTTCTTTGAAGTCGTGCCGGATCAGAAATCCGTCGGCCTCTAATTCCCGGAGCTGTTTTGTCAGGGAGGACTCGGTTATTTCACCGAGCTGGCGGCGCAGAGCGCCAAACCTGTGAATGTCCTGAAAGGCTATATAATAGAGAATTTCAAGTTTCCACTTGCCGCCCAAAATTTTTTGAAGGGTTGACATAGTTTTGCAGCGTTGGATTGCTGTTTCTGTTTTCCTCATGTTCAAAACCTCCTGATGACATTATATCGCCGCTGCGATATAAAAACAAGGTACTATAAAAAAGTACCGTACTTTTAATTTCCATATACCGTGATATAATGGCAAAAAAACAAGGAGGTAATGTCATGCACTACACTGGAACAATATGGAGGCCGCCCTACGAGGCGTCCTCGCTGCTGCTTGAGGTAACGGCGGGCTGCACCCACCACCAATGTAAATTCTGTACGCTCTATAAGGATCTGCCCTTCAAATTCAGAATGTCTCCCCTGGAGGACATTGAGAGTGATTTACAGGAGGCCCAGCTGTGGAGTACAGACCCCATTTCCCTGCTAAGAGCCCGTTTGCAGGGACTGCCCAGGCCGGAGCACATCCGGCGGGCTTTTTTGACCGGAGCCAATCCCTTTGTATTGAAGTATGAGCGGCTTATGACAATCGCTGATTTGATCCGGCAATATCTCCCCTCAATCAAAACCATAGGGTGCTTTGCGCGGGTCACGGATGTGACGCTGAAGTCGGACGAAGAGTTGGCGGCTCTCCGCCAGGCCGGGTATGACGGCCTGACCATCGGGATTGAAACCGGCGATAATGAAGCTTTGAAATTTATGAATAAGGGCTATACCGCGGCAGATATTGTGAAGCAATGCCAGCGGTTGGATCAGGCGGGGATTCATTACAGCTTTTTCTACCTGGTGGGTATTTCCGGCGCTGGCCGGGGTGAGATTGGCGCGAAAGCAACTGCCGATGTGTGCAATCAGCTCCACCCGACGCTCATTGGGGTCAACATGCTGACCATTTACCCCGAATCGGAGCTCTGTCAGGAGATTCAGCGGGGCAGCTGGCGGGAGGAGAGTGAGCTGGAAAAATACAGAGAGATTCGCACCTTGCTGCAAAACCTGGAAGTCCCAACCCAATTTGCCGCTTTAGGCGCATCAAACGCATTTCAGTTCCAAGGAACCCTGCCAGAGGACAAGGAGGCCCTCGCCGCGGCGCTGGATAAGATTATTGAGACGGCGAAGGAAGACGACCTGCGGGAGTACCGGGTCAATCTGCGGCATCTGTAAAAAAACGGAACGGTCCGGTATTTTTTGCGTCTATATAAGTGAGCGGGGACAAAACATCCGGAAAAAGGAGGAGCATAACATGAGAAAAACCGGAATCATGCTGGGGACAGGGGCGGCTGTACTGCTGCTGGGGGCAGCGATGCTGATCTTGGGAGGCAGGAAGCCCTTCCAGAATTTGAGCGCCGCGGACATGGTATCGGCCACAGTGCGCCTGACGCCGCCGGACAGGACAGTCCAGATCGTAGAGCTCAAGGAGCTGGCGGACTATTTGGAGGACGTGGTAATCTACCGGGAGGACAATTCCTTTCGGGAGTATAGCGGGCAGGGAGTCGTCTTCAACGTGACCATGTCGGACGGCACACAGACCGAGGTGATGGCCTACAACCCCTTTCTGGTCCTTGATGGGGTGGGGTATCGGACAAAGTATGAGCCCTGTGAGGCCCTGAGCCAGTATGCCAACAGTCTGCTGGAGCGGGAGGACACTGTTCTGGTGATGGAGGAGCCCCCGGCGCTGGCAGTGGTCAGTGACATGACCTCCCACCAGGCCCTGCGAGGCTCGTACTCCTGGCAGCGTATAGACCAGAATGGGACCAGTGAGGGAATACAGGCCTGCGGCGGGCACCCCCTGGAATACCAGAAGGATCTCCAGCCCGCGCTGGAGACGACGGATTCGGCCGCTGTGCTGCGCTTTATGGAGGAGCCCGACGAGATTCTAAGCGTGCGCCGCTGGAGTGATGCGCACTGGGGCGAGCCCTCTGCGGAGGGAGAAGAGGTGGCGGTAAACGGGTATGAAATCGCGCTGAAGCCGGGGGGATATATCTATGAGGTCCAGGCTGGCTGGGACACGGACAGCGGCTATGGAGGCACCGCAAGCTACTTTTTCTATATAAATTTGACAGAATAGGATAAGGCTCCGCCCAAACGGCGGAGCCTTACTCATTACTGTTCCACTAAAATAATGTCCTCTCCAAAACGTTTTACGGCGGACCAGGGGATGACCTTGTCCTCCTCCCGGCCCAGCAGGCCGAAGAACCGCCGGCGGCCGGGGACCACCAGAGCCCGGACCTGGCCGCTCTCCAGGTCCACCTCCATGTCCCCCACGTAGCCGTAGCGGGTCCCGTCCTCCACGCTGATGACCTCCTTGTACCGCAGCTCCGCGATTCTGGTGTCCATACCCATTCCTCCAAAATGTTGTTGGTTCAGGGTATGCGAAGGGGAGGCTGTCCTATGCGCCCAGCAGCCCCTTTTTAATCAGGAACTCCCGGGCCGTCTGAGCCACGTCCCGGCCGTCCACGTCCACGGCGTAGGTCAGCTCCACCATGTCCTCACTGCTCACCTGGCCGGTGAGGAGCTCCAGCACCTGCTCCAGGTTGGGGGCGGCGTCGTAGAAGTCGGAGAACAGGTCCTCCCGCACCAGGAAGGCCCCGTAGTACTCGGGGAAGAAGCCCAGGTCGTCCTCCAGAATGGTGAGGCCGGCCCGCTTATTCAGGCCGTCGGTGGCGTAGACCACCATCACGTCGAAGGCCCCGCTCTCCACGGCGCTGTACTTCAGCACCACATCCACCGGCTTGGCGGACTTGAACTGCAGACCGTAGAAGTCCACAAAGGGCTGGTACTTCATGCTGCCCTCCTCGGTGTAGAACTCATGTTCCGCACCGAAATCCAGCTCCCCGGCCACGGGGATCAGGTCGGAGACCCGGGCCGCGCCGTACCGGTCAATCACGCTCTGGGTGACGCCGATGGAATAGGTGTTGTTCAGCCCCACCTTGCCCAGCAGCCGCAGGCCCTCCCGCTCCTGAACCGCCCGGTTGGCGAAGTCGTACAGGGTCTCGCCCTCTGGGATGTCACTGGTGTCCAGCCCCAGGAAGGTGGTGAGCACCGTGCCGTCGTAGCTGAACATCAGGTCGCAGCTGGGGTTGGCCCCCTTCAGCTCGTTGTGGTTGTTCACCTGAGTCATCTGGTCCAGAATGACCACGTCCAGGTCGGTTTTGTCCTCCACCAGCAGCTCCACCATGGCGTGCATCAGCTTGACCTCGGAGTAGTCCCCGTCGTAGAGGGTGAGCTGGCCTTCAGTGCTGCTGGGCAGGAGGGTGGAGACCACCAGGACCACGCTGGCCAGGGCCAGCGCCGCGCCCCCCGCCGCCTTTATGGGGAAGGGCAACTTGTTGCGGCGGGTCCCGGACATCCGCCGCTCCACCCAGCCCAGTCCGGCGTCCAGCGCCAGGGCCATAGCCATGAGAACCAGAGTTCCCACCACCAGGGCGGGCATATCCTGCTGGCGGATGGCGGTGTAGAACAGCCCGCCCAGCCCGCCGCCCCCCACAAAGGAGGCAAAGACGGCTGTACCGATGGCGTTGACGGCGGCGATGCGGATGCCTGTCACCAGCATGGGGGTGGACAGGGGGATATCCACATGGAGCAGGCGGTAAGCTGGGCTCATCCCCATGCCGGCGGCGGCCTCCTTCAGGTGGCCGGGCACCTGGGACAGGCCCAGGGAGGTGTTCCGGGCGATGGGCAGCAGGGAGTAGAGGGCCAGGCCGATCATGGCGGTGGGGGACCCGGGCCCGGTAATGACCATAATAACGCCCAGCAGGGCCAGGGCGGGGATGGTCTGAATCAGGTCCACCACCCAGAGGAGGACTTTTCCAGCCTTGGGGAAGAGGTAGGCCAGCAGGCCCAGGGGCACCCCGGCGGCCACGGCCAGGATAAGGGCAGAGAGCACCAGGGACAGGTGGTCCCAGATCATGGAAATACTCATTTCCCGGCCCCGCCTTTCCGCAGGCCCCTGGGGACCACCCGCTTTTGCAGGGCGTCCACCAGTCCGCCCAGCGCCAGGGCCAGGATGGCGGCGGGAATGGCCCCCTGGAGGATCAGGGCGTTATTGTTGGAGCTGACCCCTTTGTATACGAAGTCGCCCAGCCCGCCCAGGCCGATCATGGCGGCCAGCACCGTCCAGCTGACGGTGTACACGGCGGACAGCCGCAGCCCGCCGATGATGGTGGGCATGGCCAGGGGCAGCTCCACCTGGACCAGCCGCTGGTAGTGGTTCATGCCGCAGCCCCGGGCGGCCTCCTTGTACTGCGCATCCACGCCGCTCAGGCCGGTAACGGTGTTTTTCAGCACCGGGAACATGGCGTAGATGGACAGGGCGATAATTACCGTGGCCGGGGTCATGCCGGTGAAGATGTACAGCACGCCGATGAAGACGATGCCGGGTACGGTATTCAAAATGGACAGCAGAGGGATCAGATACCTGGACAGGGTGGGCAGCCGGGACAGTCCGATGCCCAGAAACAGCCCCAGCACAAAGCCGATGGCCACACACACCAGGGTGTAGCCGGTGTGGACGGCGGCGGCCCGGAGGATGGACAGAAGAAGCTCGTTCATTCCATCACCCCCACAGCTGTTCCGCCATAGCGGAGGCCATGCTGGTCTTGGTGACGATGCCAGCCACCGTCTCGTCCTCCTTCAGCACCACCAGGTAGGGGAAGCCGCTGGAGATGAGCTGCTCAAAGCACTCCTTGGCGTTGTCCCCCACGTGGACGGTGGGGGTGGCGCACCGCACCAGGGGGCCGATGGTCTTTACTACATGGCCGGTGAGGCGGATGTCGGCAATGGAAACCGTGCCCTGATAGCGGCGATTTTCGTCCACCACCAGCAGGGTGTCCACGTTGTGGTGCTGCATCCGGCTGACGCACTCGTTGATTCCCCGGTTCTGGTTGACGGTGATGATGCCGGTGCGCATGAAGTGGTCCACCGTCAGCCCGGCGGGGTCGGGGCCGGACTGGTGCTTGCCCAAAAACTCCCGAATCTGGTCGGTGGCGGGGTTCTCCAGCATCTCCTCCGGGGGGGCGATCTGAACGATCTCCCCCTGATTCATGAAGATAATGACATCGGCCAGGTCCAGGGCCTCCTCCATGTCGTGGGTGACAAAGATGATGGTCTTGTTCAGCTTTTGCTGGAGGGTCTTTACCTCCAGCTGAAGGGAGCGGCGGGTCATGGGGTCCAGGGCGCTGAAGGGCTCATCCATCAGTACCACCGGAGGAGAGGCGGCCAGAGCCCGCAGAATACCGATGCGCTGCTGCTGGCCTCCGGACATCTCGCCGGGGTATTTGTGGGCGTACTGGTCGTAGGGCAGCTCCACCATGTCCAGCAGGTCGCGGACGATCTGGTCGCACTTGTCCTTGGGCCATTTCAGCAGCTTGGGCACCACGCAGATGTTTTGGGCCACCGTCATGTTGGGGAACAGGCCGATCTGCTGGATCACATAGCCGGTGTGCCGCCGCAGCTCATAGCGGTCGATTGCGGCAATGTCCTTGTCATTTAAGTAGATGTGTCCCCCGTCCGGCTGGATGAGGCGGTTAATCATCTTCAGGGTGGTGGTTTTGCCGCAGCCGGAGGGGCCGATGAAGACGGCGAACTGCCCCTCCGGGATCTCAAATGAGATATCGTTGAGAATTTTCTGGGTTCCGTAGGTGAGACTGACGTGATCGAATCTGAGCAATGTTACCTCCTTTTCCGGGGCGTCTGAGCGCCTGCTTGCCAGTTCTTCCGGATAATAAAAAAGAGGAGCCGAGCTTGCGGCCGGCCCACATAAACCGATAAGGCTGTGTACCTGAATGGAAGAACTTGACATAATAACTAAATCTAGTATAGCCGAAATTGCTATTTTTGTCAAATGAAGAAAATGTAAATTCCGGTCGAGGGCTGCCGCATTAAGGAAACTTTTATAAAATCTTAATTTTAATCCTGCTCTGTCCTTAAAGAAGGTCTGTTATCCTGTGGTCAGAACAGACGAGAGGAGGAGCGGGATATGGATTGGCTGTTTCCTGCCGCCCTGGCCCTGACGGGTACAATGGGAGTGTTGATGACTTTATGGGGGCTGTGGTATTTAGTCTCCGGCCTGGCCTCTGTGAGAAAGCCGAAGAATTATGGTTTTCATCCGGCCCAGACTAAATTTGCCGTGTTAGTCGCCGCCCGAAATGAGGAGCTGGTGATTGGTCCTCTGATTAACAGCCTGCTCACTCAGGACTACCCGGCGGAGTTGTATGATGTGTGGGTGATCCCCAACAACTGTACCGACAACACCGCTCTGGCGGCACGGAACTTTGGGGCGAAGGTGCTGGAGTGCACGGCGCCGGTGAAAAGCAAGGGGGAGGTCCTCCGCTTTGCCTACAACCGGCTCAGAGGCCGGCGGTATGACGCCTGGGTGGTATTTGACGCGGACAACATAGTGGACAGCCGCTTTCTGGCGGAGATGAACAACGCACGGCTGACCGGTGTTCAGGCGGCCCAGGGCTACCGGGACAGCAAAAACCCCTACGACACCGCTGTCTCCGGCTGTTCCTCCATCTACTACTGGATGATGGACCGGTTCCACAACGGGGGCAAGGCCGGGATGGGGGTGTCGGCCATGATTGGCGGCACCGGCTTTATGGTGACCCAGAAGCTGCTGGACAGGCTGGGCGGCTGGCGCACCGAGACCATCAGCGAGGACCTGGAGATTACCGTCCAGACCGTTCTGGCGGGGGAGCGGGTGGCCTGGGTGCCCAAGGCGGTCACCTATGACGAGCAGCCCCTCACCTGGGAGCAGTCCTTTACCCAGCGCCGCCGGTGGAGCAGCGGCACCCTTCAGGTGGCGGAGGCATATCTGCCCGCCCTGACCAGAACTCTGGGAGAACAGCCCAGTCTGTCACTCCTTGACATGGGCGCCACCCTGCTGCTGCCCGCCTACCAGCTGTCAGCCCTGGCTGGACTGATGTGTACCGCGATGACCGCCGCCCTGGGGGGCAGGACTGTTGTTCAGGCTCTGGCGCTGGGAATCGCGGGGGTCTGCGGCAATATCGCCTGGGCAGCCCTTACTGCCACCGCAGCCGCCGGGATTGTCATTACCATGGAGGGCAAGTGGGACCGCAGGCTGTGGAAGGGCCTGTGTACCTATTGGCTGTTCCTCCTTACATGGCTGCCGATCACCGCTGTAAGCTTCTGGAAAAAGACCACCGTATGGAAGGAAATTCGGCATACCCGGACGATGGCCCCTCAGCTGCCCGGGAGGTAAGGATAAAAGCATAGGGAAGGCCCCACTGTCGGGGCCTTCCCTGTTTTGTCAATCGAAACTGCCATGGTAGCCGAGCTGACGGGATATCTCTTTGGAGCCCTGTTTAATCAACGAAACGAAGTGGCTTGGATCGTCCGGGAACCGAAATTCGGGGGTCGAGATGCCTAGGCAGGAGGTGACGGAGCCGTCCGAATTGTAGATCGGTGCGGCCACACAGCCCACATGGGAGCCGTCCTTATCCCCCTTTTTGACCCAATAGCCCTGATCTCTGGCGGCGGCGACCTTCATCAGCAGAGTTTCAAGGTTGAGCTCCTTACAGAATTCCTTCAGCTTAGACAGGGAGACCCCCAGCTCCTCCGGCTTTTGAAAGGCCAGCAGCACAATGCCGGTGGCCCCGTAGCAGATGGGCTCTTTTGTGCCCAGCTTGGTGGATTGGCGTATACTCTGGGTTCCCTCCGCCTGAGCCAGACAGATGCGCTGGATTCCGTCACGGATAAACACATGGGCGGTTTCCGTGGTTTCATCGCGAATATGTTCCAAAATAGGAGTGCAGATCTGGCTCAGGTCGGCACTCTTTTTCGCGATCTGCCCCAGAAAATAGAGGACTCCGCCCAGGGAGTACTTTCCGGAGGAGGGATCACGGATGAGGAATCCTTTGTTTTGCAGGGTGCTGAGCAGCCGGGAGGTGGTGGCGGTGTTCCAGCCCATGGCCCTTGAGATTTCTGTGTGAGACAACTCCGTTGTCTCCTGGGAGAAGAGAAGGAGAATGTTGAGAGCCTTCTCAATACTTTTTACATTTTTTTCCTCGGTCTGACCCTGAGATATTCTAGGCATTGTGTCACGCTCCCGCATTATGAAGGAAATATTGATTTACAAAATTAGTCCGTATTGTGGATATAGTCTTTATATTAACAGAAGAAAAATATAATGTCAATCATGGAATGGGGGACAGAGCTGCTGTGGCAGAGCTCTTATATATGACTCTGAATTTTAAGCTATAAAACGGTTGAAGGAATAAAAATGGATTTTATATCCGTATTGTGAAATAGGACGAAAAATTTGAGAAAGATTTTAGTGTATGGAGAGACAAATATAAAAAATATAGCAAAAACAGTTTTGGATTTGTATATAGATTCGAATATTGGGCGGATAAAGTGGATAATATACTTTTTCCGCCTGAAAGATTTTCCTGAGAACTGAATATTGACAGACCCTCGGACATAATGATATCATAAATTGAATCCGATATCCATAATACGGATTAAATATAAATTTCGGATTCAATATACTTAATACGGAGGAGAACAATATGAAAAAACTGATAAGCATCTGTTTGGCGGCCGCGCTGCTGGCCGGCTGTCTTGTTGGCTGCGGCCGGACGGAGGGCCCCGCAAATAATCCGTCCACCCCCAATGGCTCATCTGCCGGAGGCGGGGAAGGCCTGGGTGATCCTCAGAGCTTTAAGTTCGGTTTGACTGTGGCCAATACCCATCCCTACTCTGTGGCGGCCCAAAATTTTGCCAAGCTGGTAGAGGAGAAGAGCGGCGGAAACATGAAGGTTGACCTGTTTTATGACGGAGCCTTGGGTGATGACGCGGCACTGATTGAGTCCATGCAGATGAACGCAGTCACCTTTGCCTTGGTGGGGCCAGCCGGAATCGCGCCTATGTGCCCGATCTACGGATTTTTTGATCTGCCCTGCCTGTTTCAGACAAGAGACGCCGCTTACGCATTCCAGGAGAGCGATGCAGTGTGGGAGCTGATGTCCAGTTTGAGCACAAATGGAATCCGTGGCCTGGGCTTCTACGAGAACGGCTATTATTCCATCTCCAACAATGGAAAGGAGATCACTACGGTTGACGGTCTGAACAACCTGAAGTTGCGCTCCATGACCTCTGATATGGCCATCAAATCCTGGGAGTGTCTGAAGGTTCAGCCGGTAGCTATGCCCTTCGGCGAGCTGTTCATGGCCATGCAGACCGGAACTGTGGACGGCCAGGAGACAACAATCGGTTCGTTCTACACCTCCAAGTTCTATGAGGTGCAGAAGTATCTGACGATGGCCAACAGAATTTATCACACCATGACCTTCCTGATGAGCGATACCGCCTGGAACAGCTTGACGGAGGCCCAGCAGAACATCCTGCTGGATGCGGTCAACGAGTCCAAACTGGCCCACAAGGACTATATGACAACCTACAACGAGGATGCCATCAAGGATATGGTTGATAATCACGGACTGGTGGTCAGCGAGCTGGCCGACGGGGAGTTTGAAAAGATGCGCGAGATGAGCCAGTCCGTCTATGAGCTGGTAAGAGGCTACGATGAGGATATGTATGACAAATTGATTGCGGCGGCTGAGGAGGCAAACGCGGCGTTTCCCGCAGAATAATTTGCGGTCCAGGCGTGGGGAAACGCTCCTCGCGCCTGGAGCTTTTTGAAGGAGGGATCTTGATGGCGCATTATATCAAACTGGTGGATTGTATCAACAGGGTGGTCCGTATTGTTTTGATTGGCATGTTTATTGTCATGTTTCTGACGGCCTTTGCGCAGGTGATCGTCCGGAATATGACGACAGGCTCCATTCCCTGGAGCGATGAGCTGTGCCGCTTTTTGATTATTTATATTGTCTGGCTGGGTGCCGGCCTTGCGGCCCGGTCCAACCGGCTGATCCGGATGGAGGTTTTGCCCTCCCTGACCAGAATGTCTGACAAAGCACTGCACATGATGTATTGGATTTCCACATTTATCTCGCTGGGATTTGCGGGGCTGACAGTCTACTGCGCGGTTCAGGTGATTTCCGTCAACTACAAGACGGTTTCGGCCGCACTGCAGCTGTCCATGGCGATTCCCTATGTGGCAATTCCCATTGGCTGTATTTACCTGATTATGAACATGCTGGCCAGCGATTTTGAACGCAGGCTGGCGGATGGAAAGGAGAAGGTGGAATGATTATTGGAATGTTTGTAATTATGTTTGTCCTTTTCCTGCTCACCGTGCCGGTGGCTACCTCCTTGGGGCTTGCCTCTGCGGTAACCGTACTGGGGATGCAGATGCCGGCAGGGCTGGTGGTGCAGCGCTTTTTCGCGGGGCTGAATTCCTTCACCCTGCTGGCCATTCCGTTCTTTATTCTGGCAGGTGTGCTGATGGAGAGCGCCGGTATCTCCCAGCGGATTGTTGATTTTGTCTCCACAATGGTGGGACACTACCACGGCGGGCTGGCCACTATCCTGATTATTTCCTGCATGTTCTTTGGAGCGTTGAGCGGCTCCGCCGCCGCAACAGCGGCCGCGATTGGGTCCATTATGATTCCCAGCATGGTAAAACGGGGGTATGATGTGCGCTTCGCGGCGGCTACCCAGGCCTCGGCGGCGGGACTTGCGGTGATTATTCCGCCGAGCATATCCATGATTCTGTACTGCGTGGCGACGAACGTTTCGATTACAAATATGTTTGTCGCGGGCGTAATTCCCGGCATCCTCCTTGGGATGACAGAAATTTTATATGCCTGGTATGTCAGCCGGAAGAAGGGCTATGCGGGTGACAGAAGGTACACCTGGAAGGAGCGGGGCGAGAGCCTGAGGAAGGCCGTTTGGGCACTGTTTATGCCGGTTATCATTCTGGGTGGAATTTACAGCGGTATCTTCACCGCGACAGAGGCCTCGGCGGTGGCGGTTGCCTACGCGATTTTTGTAGGCTTTGTGGTGTACAGGGAGCTGACCTGGAAAAAGCTGGCCGCGACCTTTGGGGAGGCGGTGATTCTGGTGGCGGTGATTATGCTGGTGCTGTCCACCGCCGATCTCTTCGCTTATGTGCTCACCTTTGCCCAGATTCCCAATAAGGTAGCCAGCTTTTTTATCAGCATCGCCGGAAATAAATATGTGTTCCTGGTGCTAATCAACATCTTTCTCTTTTTCGTGGGGATGTTCTTTGATCCCGGCCCCGGCATGATTATTCTGGCGCCGATTCTGGCGCCGGCGGCGGTGGCGCTGGGAATTGATCCGGTCCACTTCGGCCTGGTTATGGTAATCAATTTCTCCATCGGCGCAATTACGCCGCCCTTCGCGGTAAATCTGTTTGTCTCGTCCCAGGTGGCAGGGATTAAATATGAGCAGATTGTCAGGCCGATTCTGCCATACATAGCGCTGCTGATGGCAGATCTGCTGATAATCTCCTATGTGCCGCCTCTGAGCCTGTTTCTGCCCAGCTTGCTGGGATAATTTAGGCGTCCGCTGCGGATGGCCGGAAGTTTAAGAAGATAGGAAGGTAGAATTGCTATGAATGAATATGGATTGAAGAAGAAAGCCCGCGGCCCGGCACGGAAGAACCGGCGTGTGCCAGTGATGACGGCGGCTGAGGCAATAAAGCTGGTGAAGGACCGGGATGTGGTGGCCATGTGCGGCTGCGGAGGCGGAATCAATGAGGCCTCCGAGCTGATAACCGCCCTGGCGGACCGCTACCGTGAGACCCGGTCACCCCAAGACCTGACCTTTTACCACTCCACCGGTCTGGGAGACCGGGCGGACAGGGGGATGTCTCCCCTGGCCCAGCCCGGCCTGGTCAAGCGGGATATCGGCGGCCATTGGGGGCAGTCCCCCCGCCTGTGTGAGATGGCTGAGCGCAACGAGATTGAGGCATATAACTTCCCCATGGGAGCTATGGCGCAGCTGATGCGGGCGGCCGCCGCGGGTGCCCCCGGCATCCTGACCCATGTGGGTCTGGGGACCTTTTTGGACCCCCGCCAACAGGGCGGGCGGCTCAACGAGGCGACCAGAGAGGAACTGATCCAACTCCAGGTGATTGATGGGAAGGAGTGGCTGTTTTATCCCTGCATCTACCCGGATGTCGCCTTGATCCGGGGCACCAGCGCCGACACAGAGGGGTACATTACCATGGAGGATGAGGTCCTCTATACCGACAGCTTTGCTACCGCTATGGCGGCCCACAACAACGGCGGCATCGTCATTGCCCAGGTGGAGCGGGTGGTGAAAGCGGGAACCCTGCCCAGCAAGGAGGTCAAAATTCCCGGCTATCTGGTGGATGTCATCGTAGAGGTGCCAGGGCAGCCTCAGCTCTATGGGGTGCCTACCAGCGGCTTTGTCTCCGGGCGGTATACTCAGGACTTCTCTGACGACTGCACCACCATCCCCCTGAATGAGCGGAAGGTGATTGCCCGCCGGGCTCTGATGGAGGTGGCTCCCGGGTATATCGGGAATGTAGGCGTGGGAATCTGCGACGGCATCGGTGTTGTGGCAAAGGAGGAGGGGGTCAGCGAGGAGTTTACCCTGACTGTGGAGACCGGAATCGTCGGCGGTGTGTCCGCCCAGGGCATCTATTTCGGCGCCAGCGTGAACGCCCGGGCGGTGGTGGATATGCCGGCTCAGTTTGACTTCTACGATGGGGGAGGGCTGGATATCTCCTTTCTCAGCTTTGCCGAGTTCGATCAGGACGGCAATGTAAACGTACATAAGTTTAACAACAAGATCATGGGCACCGGAGGGTTTGTGGATATCTGTCAGAACTCCAAAAAGGCGATTTTTGCCGGTACACTGAAGGCTGGCGGCCTGCGGGAGCGGGTGGAGGACGGGGCCATCCACATCGACCAGGAGGGCCGGTTTATCAAGGCGGTGGAGAAGGTGCCTGAGATCACCTTCAACGGCCGCGAAGCGGTGGCCAGAGGGCAGGAGGTCATCTTCATCACGGAACGGGCCGTGTTCCGGCTGACGGAGGAGGGCGTGGTGCTGACAGAAGTTGCGCCCGGTGTGGACCTGGAGCGGGATATTGTCGGACAGATGGCCTTCCGGCCGATCATCTCCCCGGAGCTGAAGGAGATGGACGGCCGTCTGTTCCGGGAGGAGGTCATGGACCTGAAGCGCACGCAGTTCCATTTAGCGTGACCCCGAATAAGAAAGGATGGTCGTATTATGAGAGACATGTATCACAAGTACTTTGAAGACTTTGTATTGGACGAGACCTTTCGCAGCAGCGGCCGGCAGATGACAGAGGCAGACACGCGAATCTCCATCGGCGTAATCGGCGGCAGCCACCCGCTGCACATCGACCCGGAATACTGTGCCTCCCGGCCGGACGTGGGAAGACCTATTGTGCAGGGGTCCATGGTGCTGGGGTTTATTGACGCCGGAATGTACGACGGGCTGTGTCCTGGGGGTGAGGTTGTGGTGATTCCCCGAGGATATGAGAAGATCCGCTTTATGAAACCCATTTACATCGGAGATATTGTCAACTGCGAGTTTCAGGTAAAAGGGTTGGCCGATTTTGACAAGACCTATGGAGTTGTGACGGTGGCCGTTACCGTGTATAACCAGGAGCATACAGCGGTGACATTCGCGCTGGAGGAGTTTTTGGTGGAAAAGGAAGGGGGACGCTGAGATGGGGATGACAAGATATTTTGAGGAATTTCAGACAGGGGAGAAGATTGTCAGCCGCAGCCGCAGCCTGGAGATGGCGGATATCCGGATGTATGCCGCCTGTACAAGCCTGTGCGCCCGAATCCACAGCGACCCGCTGTACTGTGAGAAAATTGAGGCATTAAAGGGGATTACAGTGCCATTTTCTCTGGTTTTGAATGTGGTGGACGGCTTCTACGCCCAGAGTGTCAGTCCGGACGGTGTGCCGACCTTCCACTACGGCTACGACAAGACGGAGTATCTGCTGCCGGTCTATCCCGGGGACTGCATTCATACGGAGTTTGTGCTGGTGGACAAGCAGGAGAAAAATGGTCAATTTGGTGTTCTGACCTTCCGCTGTGAGACGTTCAACCAGCGTGGAGAGGTAGTGATCCGGCATATTGACAAGCTGTATGTGGGACGGAAATCCGCGGGCTGAACGACAGCTGCGGAACAATTTCCGGGGTAAACGGCGGTACAAAGGCAAACAGCGGCGGCTTTGATAACTCAAAGCCGTCGCTGTTCATAATGTCCAGGGATATTCAGGAAGCTGCCGGCACAACTGGAGTCCAGTAGTGCTGGTGATAAAGATCGGTGAAGCGGTAAGTAGCCCGGGTGGCGCCCTCCAGGGGCACGTCGCTGATGGTCAGCTCCTGCGTTACAGTCAGAGGCTCCCCCAGCAGGTAGCTGTCCTGATACTCTCCGCTGTAGCTGTAGTAGTCACACAGGAACTCCAGGGTGTCTCCATTCTGGAGCCCGGTCATATTCTTGGCGATGGTGTCCGTCTCACCCTCCAGATACACGGCCTGCACGCCGGCCACAAATCCATGGGGATGATCGTTGTCAAACACCAGGATCAATTCCGCCCGGCTGCCATTGTGGAGCACCGGGACCCGGCCGGTAATGGTGTAGTTGGTCCCATCGTCCACGGTGACAGTGTGGTAGTAGGCCACCGGCTGCCCCTCAATGGCCAGCCAGCTGCTGCCGCTGTCGCCCAGCAGAGCGCCGTCGTCATCAAATTCATAGACGGTATCAAGTCCCAGGTCGATATAGCCCTCGCCGTCATCATAGAACAAATTCAGCTCCAGGGTCTGTACCAGCCCCCACTGCTCCTCGCTCAGGCGCAGTACTGGTATGCCGTCCGAACCGGTGCTCCAGGACAGATTTTCCTCCGCAAACCGGTTATCGGTGAGGTACTGCTCCGCATCCTCCATGTCCAGACTTCTGCCGCCCAGAAGCCCGCCCAGCAGGGCGCTGATATCCTGGGTGGTGACCCCGCTGTTTCCGTCCAGCATACCCAGCAGAGAGGGCAGCGGAGAATTTGAACTGCCGGAGACCGCCTGACCGCTGGCCACTACATCGGAAAACTGCCGGATGCACCGGGTAAAGGAGCGGTCCATCCCGATCTGCTCGAATGTGGACACAGCCCGGTCCACTGTGTTGGTTTTGCGGTAGGGGAAGTAGACCGACAAGCCGTAGGCGTTGGTCATGTTGGAGGAGGTGCGGTTATATTTGACGGCGCTCAGCAGTACGTCGGTGAGGGCCTTGCCCTCTCGGGTTCCCAGGTTTTGGGCCAGATGCACCAGGTCAATCTGGTCAATTTTACTGGACTGAGCGAATTCTCTGGTCCCGCTCCGGGCGTTGGAGACGGTCTGATATTCCTGTTCCCGGATCAGCTTTGTGGTGGCGTTGGAGAACTCTGTCAGCGCATCGGGTAAGGTGTGCTCCAGCTCCGCCAGATCGATAACGGACAGAGTGGTCAGCTGGCCGGGGCACTTCTGGGAACAGGTGTCTACAAAGCTGTCCACGATGTTCCGGCCCACCTGGATGGTGGGCTTGGAGGTGTCCTTGCCGAAATCAGTGAGCCAGTCGGTGTAATACCAGCCCACGCCGGGCTCGGTCTCCTCCGAGGCGATCAGGTAATCGGCGTACTGAGACATGGTCAGCGCTGTCTCCACTGTGGCCATAAGGCAGGCATCAAAGCCAATAAAGTCGAACTTTACGCCGGCGGCGCTGAGGGCGGAGTCCAAACCCGCCAGACTCATTGAGCCGCTGGAGGCGAACTTTTCATCGTAGCCGTAGCCGCTGACCGAGCCTCCGCCGTGGTCCCAGAGGATCAGCTCGTACCGGCTGGCCGGGTAGTTTTTTGCGCACCACTGAATGTATCCGGCCAGGGTGCCGGGGTCCGTCATGGAGACGCTGCCCAGGTCCTTTTGCAGACAGACCAGCTTGCCGTCCCTGACCTGCCAGATCTGATTGTCAGAGCTGCTGACGGCACTGTTTTTCCAGGCCTTGCAGCCGCCTGTGTAGATTAAAAGGTTTATATTGCGGCCAAAACTGGCGTTAAGCATCTCCTGAAGGTCGGAGGTGCCCATGCCGCTGCGGGACTCCAGGTCTGTCCCGCACATGTAGACCATGATGGTGACGGTGTCCTTGCCGCCGCCCAGGAGTTTGGTGTACTTCTCCCGGGAGCCGGCGGCTACCGAGCTGTCCAGGCGGCCGGTATTGGCCTCATATTTCCAGCCGGAGGACATGCTGCCGCCGCCCAGGCTGCTCAGCATACTGGTCCAGCCGGAATTTCCGCCGGGCTGCACCTGCTGCTGGCCGGAGGGCGCCGGACTGCTGGGCTGGCCGCCCAGAAGGGCGGTCAGTCCGCCGCCTCCGCCCAGCAGGGCTACCAGCAGGAGAACAATCAGCTGTATGCCGCCGACGCGTCTGGTCCCTGTGCTTCGTGTGCCGGAGGAGGTTTGGCGGGAGCTGCCTCTCCCGGCCTCTCCGACTGGGCCGCCGCCCAGGCCCTCTCCGCGCTTTTGTACGGTTTTGCCAGGGCCGGTCACGTTTCTTTCACGGCCCCTGGGTCTGTTGTTGTCCATGATTGATGTTCCTTTCATCAGTAATTAAATTCCATTGAGATTATAGCACGGCTCTGCCCGTCCGTCCATTCCAAACCATCGGCGGGGAGGAAAAACTCTGTACCGCGGGAACGGTACAGAGCTTCTCTTTAATGGTCAAAGATAATATTTTCACAAAATCCCCGGAGGAGAACTGCCGCCTGGGCCCGGGTCGCGGTGCCGCCGGGGGTGAGGGTAGAGGAACTGGTGCCGTTAATCAGTCCCTCGGCGTGGGCCCAGCGCATAGCCTCCAGGGCGAAGGGGCTGATTTGTCCCGCGTCTGTAAAGCCGGACAGATCGGCCTGAGCCGACACACTTTTGCCGTTCAGGCGGGCGTAGCCCCGGAGGATCACAGCGGCCTGCTCCCGGGTAATGGGGTCGTTGGGGCCGAAGCGGCCGTCGCCATAGCCGCTGACCACGCCGTTGGCGGCGGCCCAAGCCACCGCGTCGGCGTAATACATATCGGTCGCCACATCGGTAAAGTTGGAGGAGCCGCCGGCCGGGGAACCGGAAAGCCGGTGCAGAATGGTCACAATCATCCCGCGGCTGGTGGACATATCCGGGCTGAAGGTGGAGGTGGTGGTGCCGGCCATCAGGCCCTGGGCGTAGACGTACTGTACCGCGCTGTAATACCACATATCCTCCTGCACATCGGTGAAGGGCAGGACAACGGGGTCGGCGGGCTTGACTGTTTCGCTGGAGGAGCTGTTGCCCGAGGAGTTGTTTCCCGAGGAGCTGCTGCCCGAGGAGGAACTGCCGGAGGAGCTGTCTGAGGTGCTCCGGACAGGGATGGTGGAGATGCCAGAGGTCTCCAGTCCCCGGTTTAAAATGGTCAGTTGGGCAGAACTGGGAGCCTTGCAGCCGTCTCCCAGGGTCAGTGTGCCCAGCGACGCCTTTCCGCCGTGATTCAGGGTTTTCATGGAATCAATGTACAGGGTGATCCGGGTCTGTCCAGACAGCTGCTCTGTCCTGCATTGGCTGAATTGGCCGGAGATGCCGCCGCTCAGTGTGAAGCCAGCGTTTGGATAGCTGCCTGGAAGGATAAGCTCCAGCTGGACGCTGTTGACCTCCTGATCTCCCAAGCGCTCCAGGGTGAGCCGAACGTTTCCCGTCCGGTTGCCGCCATCCATCCAGAGGACAGGGGTGTCCGCCGCCAGGGCCGGCGGACACAGCAGAGCCAGGACAAGGGATAGAGGCAGAAACTTTTTTAATATCTTACGCATCTTCGCCCTCCAATACGATTATGGGCAGATTTTCACCGCCGGGGGAGGAGATCCACAGGGTCTCCGCGGTTTTCCGCTGGGACTCCGCCTCGTCGGGCAGGTCGGTGCGGGAGAGGATCGCCTTCATCTGGCTGGGCAGGAGGTTGACGCCGTCACAGCGGTTTACCGTCTCCTCGCCCTCCGTCTTCTGGAGCTCCGCCTCCCTCTGGACATTGGGGACGAAGATAAACAGGCCGTCGCTGATGTCGCTCACCTGATTGTCAGCCGGGATCTCGGCGAACATGATGGCCTCGCCGTCCACTTCCCGCTCCACGGTGGTCTGTTCCCCGCTGTCTGTGGTCGTGGTGAACCGGCCCATCACCTTTACGATGTTGAACCTGGGGTCGCCCCGGTAGGTGCCCACAATCACCAGGGTGTCCTTGGGGATAACGTCGTCGGCTCCGTCGCCATACCGGTAGTCGGCGGACAGCCGGCCCACAGCGCCCGCCTCCCAGAAGGCCACGTCGTCTCCGGCGTAGCTGATTAGCCGGATGTCGCTGTCGGCCATCTCCGCCGGAATGCCGGTTACGGTGAGGGTCTTGGCGTCGTAGGTCCAGATGCGGGTGTCGTCAGAGCCGATCCCGGGCTTCTGGAAGTAGGTGAGGTAGCTGTTCTTGTCGTCCACCGCCTGGTTTCCGGCGTCAAAGGAGCCCTCCCGGGCGGTGACGGTCCGCTCCACCGTTTTCTCGTTCTCGTCGGTGAAGCTGGCCTCCACGGTGATTTTGTAGGCCCCGCTGGCGGGACGGCTGGCCCCGGTGAGCTTCAGGCCGGAGATGGAGGTGGGATCGGTGAACTGGAAGGTGGCGGCGTTGCCGCTGCGGGTCAGTTTGTAGGCGGAGGGGTCCACCAGCTTGTCGTAGGCCACCCGGACCTCGCCGGCGTCGGCGGCCTCACCAATCTGATTGCCCAGGATATCGTAGGCCACGGCCTGATACTGGTAGGTCCGGTGGTTGGCCGAGCCGATCACGTCCTCATAGCGGACCGCACCATCCTCACCGGGGAGGACAAAGGCGATGGACTTGCCGTTACGGATGATCTCAAATCCCTGGACCTTGCCGGTGATAGTTGGGGTGACGGTGATCTCGATGACGTTGTCGCCCTTCAGCTGGGCGGCGGCGGTGAGGGTGCCTGTGGCGGGCTTGGTCCCGGCCAGCCGTTCACGGCGGCTCTGATCGCTGAGATACCAGAGGGCGCGGCTCTCCTTCTCCGTATAGGTTTTCAGCTTCTCCCTGGCCGCGTCGCTGAGGGACATGCCCCACCGCTCAAAGAACTCGGTCAGGTCCTTCTGGACCACCCCGGCGGCGGTGAGGGCCACCTTGTCGTCGTAGGACTGGGCCCCGGCGGTGTAGGTGCCCGCCTTCCAGTCCTGGAAGAACTGGTTGTAGAACCACATGGGGCCGTGGGCGTCATTCTTTTTCCCGTCGTAGGCCAAATGGAGCTGCCAGTACATGCCCAGCTGGACAAATACGTCGTTGGACTCGCCGGGCTGGCGCTGGGCGGTTTTGGTGAAGATGGCGGGGTACTTGCCGCTCTTCTCCAGGCGGGAGGCGAAGGTGTTGTCCTTTCCGTCGAAGGTCTGAACCATGATGGAGTAGATGTTGTTGGTGATCTCCGCCCGGCCCAGCTTATCCATGTTGTGGCCGATCTCGTGGGCGATGCCCCAGCCGAAGAGGCTGTTTGCGGTGGCCCCGGCGGGCAGTTTGGCGATGGGCAGGCCGCTGACCATGCCGGCGCAGGAGCCGTAGCCGATACCGATATGGCTGCCCGCGGCGTACATAAAGGCGCCGGAGAACATCTGCATACACCGGATATTCTGGCGGGAGGTCATGTCGTTCTTGTCATAGGTGTTGTTGATTCCCTGGGTGGTCTTGCAGATGTGCATGATATCCTCCCAGGCCAGCACGTTCTGGTACAGATTCTCAACCCTGCCGCTGCGGTCGGCGCTGTTGGCCCCCAGCACGGCGGCGGCGGGGAGGGACAGCAGCACGGTGGGGGTGGAGATCTCCGTCACGTTCAGGCTCTTGACGGCGGCGTTGGCGCTGGTGATGTTCTGGGCGGACACATAGGCGGTGAGCTCGTCCACATAGGCTCCGATCCGGGTCCTGCGGGCGCTCTCATCCAGGCCGTACCAGTCGGACAGCTCCAGCACGGGGATGTCCACCGCACGGCGGACGTGGAGCTGAATGGCTTCGGGGCTGGAGCCGCTGTAGGTCAGGTACAGGCTGCCGCCCCGCTCGGTGGCCTGGCTGCCGATTGTGGGCACGGTGAGAATGTTCCGGCCGTTGGTCAGCGTGCCGATCTGGGCCCTCCAGGCGGAGGCCTCGGCGTTAAACTGGCTGGCGTAGAGGGTGACATGCTCCCCCTCAGGGATTCCGGTGGCGTAGACGGTGATCTCCTGGCCCGCCCTGGCGGCCGCGCCCAGGGGCTGCAGGTCGCTGCCACCCTGGCCATACTTGGCGTTGTCCGCGCCGCTGTTCCGGGACTGGATTCCCCTCAACACCACGCCGCCGGAAACCTTGGTATCCAGCAGCTCCTGGGCCAGGTCCAGCTCGTCGGCCAGGGTCTTGGGGTTCAGGTAGTAGTTGATCTCGTCGCTGTCCAGCCGGGCCTTGAGGGCGTCGATATCCGCCTGGGTCACGCCGGCGGTCAGTTGGGTGCGCAGCTCGTCGGCGAAGAGCGCGGCGATGTTGTCGGGCAGACAGCGGGCCGGATCATACTCCATAAACAGCAGCTCGGAGAGGCTGACGATGGTATACGCCTTCTGCTCCACCGCCACGCTGATTTTTACCACATTTTTTACCGGATCGAAGGGCAGAACGGCAAATTTACAGGTGGGGACATCATTGAGGTTGGGGATGTTGGGCCAGGTAAGAACATCGGAGTCGTTGCCTATGCCTCCGTTGTCCACCCCGTCGGTGAGCAGATGTCCTGCGCCGTTTAAGTCCTCGCCCTCATACCAGACCTGAACGCTGTAGGCGCGCAGGTTATGGGGGTAGGTGCCGTCCAGACGGGGCACCCAGATGACGCTGTACAGATCTGTGGGCTGGGTGAAGGTGACGACAACATGTTCGTTGTGGGACCAGTCCTTGGCGGTCCAATGGGTGCGAAAATCGTTGTCAATGACATTTTGAATGGAGAAAGAACCGTTTGGATACTGGCTGGAGCTGTAATTGGAGGGGTCGGCCAGGGTGATGGATTTGATTCTGGAGGGGTCCAGGATACCCTCGGTGGGGATGCCCTCCGGACGGCTGTAGTCCGTCGCCACCGGTGTTCCGAAGGAGATTCTGGAGGGGCCGCTCTCGCCCGCCCCGTTGCCGGATATTATGTAGATGTAGTAGGTGGTGCCGTTGGTCAGTCCGGTGATGGTCAGCGTTGTGCCCGTGACCTGCTGGCCGGCCTGCCGGTAGGAGGAGGTGGGGGCATCCTTGACGTCGGTGTAGTATACCTCATAGTAGGTGGCATTTTTCCCGCTCTTCCAGGAGACCTGGAGCTGTCCGTCCAGCGGGGTGATGTTTACCATATCGGGGGCGTCAGGCCGCTTTGCGGGCTGGGGGGTGGCCTCTACCTCGGGACAGGGCTGACCCTGCCAGCCGTCGTCCACCGGGGTGACGGTGAAGCAGTAGGTTTTCAGGTTGTCCAGTCCGGTGACCTGGGCCTTGGGTACATCGACCTGGAGCCGGCGGGACAGATTTTCCTGACCCTTGGGCCAGTACTCCACCCGATAGCCGGATACGTTGGGCAGGGCGCGCCAGGTCAGGCTGACCTGGCTGTCGCCGGCGGAGGCGGAGAGCTGCTTTACCTCGCTGTTGGGCTGGGCCAGGTTTTCATCCACAATGTCCTTTAAAAAGCGAATGGTCTCCACAGCGGCATAGCTTCCTGACTCTGTTTTGGTCACAGAAATGGTAATTTTCTTTACCGCCACCCGGCGGCCGAGGGGAATTGTGATGACGCTGCTCCCGGGGGCGCGGGAGATAGCGTGTACCCCTTGGGGCATGACGTTGGAGAAGGGGAGAAGAATGGGGTCGGCGCCCCCCTCATATTCGATTGACGCGGATCCCTCCAGGATGGTGCCGGGCGTTCCGTCGGGGGTGAGGATTTGGAGATATTCCGTCTCTATCGTTTCGACCAGAGGGACAGGAATCTGAATCTCGTCTCCGCCCGATTGATTCTCAAACATAACGGCGGGGGTGCCCTCCTGAAGCAGGTCTGCCAGGCTGCCCTGGACAGAGGTTCCGACCGTGTTCAGCTCCGTCTGGGCCTGGCTCAGGTCCAGCCAGGCAGTGAAGGAGGAGGTGTCCTTCACGATGGGCTGGGCGGTGGGGATATTCGCGTTGTGATTGATATAGGCCAGGTCGGTAATATCAATCTGTCCGTCGCCGTTCAGGTCGCAGCGGGCCAGGTCGCGGGAGCTGGTGCTGCCCAGAGCGGCGGCCAGAGCGCTGCGGTCCGCCGCAGTGATTTTGCCGTTGCCGTCAACGTCGCCCAGAGCAAAGGTGCCGTCTCCGGTGCCCACCTCAATGTACTGGTTGTAGTCCGCGAGGGTAAACTGGGCGCTGCAGGGGGTGTAGCCCAGTCCGGTGAAGAGAAGGGAGTAGTTCCCCGCGGGCAGGCTGCCGACGGAGAGGTCCAGCGCGCCGGGGTCGGCGCTGCCAATGTGCTCTCCCCCCTGGCGGTCCCGGAGGGAGACGCTGACGGGGTAGCCCCCCAGCTGGAGGCTTCCCCCCGCGTTCAGGCTGTCCGTCAGGCTGAGACTGCCCAGAGAGGTGGTCCCGCGGAACAGTTCGGCAGAGATCCCCCTTCTCAGGAGCTCCGGAAGCTGCTGGCCGTAGTCAAAGCGCACAGTGGCCTGAACGCTGCCGGTCATTGAGCCTCGTGTGTCTCTGCCGCTCTCCGCCGCCCAGGCGGGTGTGAGCATGGAAAGCGCCATGGATGCGGTCAACAGTATGGCCGGGATTCGTTTTCTGTTTTTCATGGTGAGTCGTTCCTTTCATCGCCGTGGGTCCGGACGGGGGGCGATTGTGATGTGCTGACAGCGGGCCGGTTTGCCGCATACTGCCGCAGATAGATAAAATCCCTTGGCTTATTGCAAATCCAAGAGATTTTAGTGTCCTGCACCGATAAAAAATATGCCTCGTTGACGCTGTGCGAAGCGGGTTTCTTCACTCCGAGACACATTCTCCGCCGAGGGGACACGTCCCTGCCGTCATTATAAAATAACGGCGGCAGGTTGTAAAGCAAAAAATTGAAAAATGAGAAAGATTTTCTAAAATGTAACAGGGGAAGCGGCGTCAAAAAGCGGGGCAGGTAAAAACCTGTCCCGCTTTTGGTTAAGGGAGGACTTGCAGTGTTCAGATTACCCCGGCCAGGACCAGAGCGAAAACGACGAAGGTGGCCAGCAGTGCCAGAGAGAACAGCAGGAAACCCAGGTTGAACTTTTTGCTGTCGGCGCTCTGAGAGGGGGGCACCAGCCCGGACTTACGCAGAGCGGTGACCACCGGCTTGTAGAGCAGCAGGGTGGCGGCCATGTTCATGCCGCCCTTGGCCAGGTTGAAGGGAAGGAACAGGGTGGGCAGCAGAGCAGCTACCTCTGCCCGTGAGAAGCCCGTCATGTACAGCGGGGTGATGAGGTAATTCCACAGTAACATGACCACCACCAGGCAGACAGTACCCAGACCGAGGCCCAGAACAGCGCCCGCCTTGGTGTGCTTTTTCTTGTATACATAAGAGGCGGTGCAGCAGAAGCTCGCGGTGGCCAAAACGTTCATAACAAAGCCTATGGGGCCTGTGTGGCTAACGGTTATCATCTCAATAAAGGGGACCAGGATTGCGATCAGGGCAGCGGCCAGAGGGCCAAAGGTGAAACCGCCTATGCAGATGACGACATCCTTGAAGTCGAAATCAAGGAACATGACGCTGGGCATCAGCTTGGATACCAGCATAACAATGTAGGCGACGGCGGTGAGGGTGGCCAGACTGACCATGGTTTTGGTGTCCATTTTGGAACGGGAGGGGGATTGGGTAATGGTAGGTGTGGACATAAAAAACACTCCTTTTTTGAATTTGACCGCTGAAAGCCCATGTCTTCCAGGTGTCAAAACAAACAAGGAGGTGCGCTGACGCACGCCGAAGCGGCGCGTGTTGTTTTACACACATCTTCTTCCATCCGGACTGGGAAAACTCTGGCATGCTCCAGCGCCTGGGCGCTGGGCAGGCCGGAACTTTCGTTACCGTTGGTCCCGGAGTTTCACCGGGTCAGCGGACACGTCGCCGTGTCCGGTCGCGGACTGTACCGCCAGTGGGGAATTTCACCCCGCCCTGAAGACATCGTATCCAGTTGTCTGCGAGTATTATACAACGGGCGGGCAAAAAATGCAAGCCCCAATTTTACGGGCTGGCATTCAATTTATGGACAATTTGAAAAACTTTGTCTTACCCTCTATGCAAACGGTAAAAATTATATTAAAATAGGGTTAAGAAAAAGGACAGGAGTGGTTTCAATGGCCCAGCCAAAATATAAACGGGTACTTTTAAAAATCAGCGGCGAGGCCCTGGCGGGAGAGGCTTCCCGGGGACTGGACTTTCAGGTGATCGGCGAGGTGTGCGACGTCATCAAGCGCTGTGTGGCGGAAGGAGTTCAGGTAGGCGTCGTGGTCGGCGGCGGCAACTTCTGGCGCGGCGTGAAGGACGGCGGAGACGCCATGGAGCGGGTCCGGGCCGACCACATGGGGATGCTGGCCACCGCCATCAACGCCCTGGCCGTGGCCGATGTGCTGGAGCAGAAGGGCGTGGAGGTCCGGGTCCAGACCGCCATCGCCATGCAGGCTATGGCGGAGCCTTATATCCGTTCCAAAGCGATCCGGCACCTGGAGAAGGGCCGGGTGGTCATCTTCGGCTGCGGCACCGGCAACCCCTTCTTCTCTACCGATACTGCCGCCGTCCTCCGGGCTGCGGAGATCGACGCGGATGTGATTCTGCTGGCCAAGAATATTGACGGGGTATACTCCGCCGACCCCAAAAAGGACCCCAGCGCCAAGAAGTACAGCAAAATATCCTACGACGAGGTGCTGGCCCAGCACCTGGCGGTGATGGACACCACCGCCACATCCCTGTCCATGGACAACAGGATTCCCGTTCTGCTCTTTGCCCTCAAGGACCCGGAGAACATCATCCGGGTGGTGATGGGCGAGGAGATTGGCACCATTGTGGGGGGCTGAGCCTCTGCACACAAAATATGAAAAACGTGGAAAGGAAGTACCAACCATGAGCGCAGACATCAACAGCTATGACGAGAGAATGAAAAAGACCATTGAAGTTGTGAAGAGCAACTTTGCCGCTGTCCGGGCCGGCCGGGCCAACGCCGGCGTGCTGGACCGGATCACGGTGGAGTACTACGGCGCTCCTACCCCTCTGAACCAGGTGGCCAATGTTGGCTCTCCCGACCCCCGCACGCTGACCATCCAGCCCTACGACATGTCCCTGCTGAAGGCCATTGAGAAGGCCATCCAGACCTCTGACCTGGGGATCAATCCCCAGAACGACGGCCGGGTGATCCGCCTGTCCTTCCCCCAGCTCACCGAGGAGCGGCGCAAGGACCTGACCAAGCAGGTGCGCAAATATGGCGAGGAGGGCAAGGTGGCCCTGCGCAACATCCGCCGGGACGCTATGGATGAGATCAAGAAGCTGACCAAGAAGTCTGAGCTCACCGAGGACGACCAGAAGAAACTGGAGAAAGAGCTTCAGGAGCTGACCGACAAGCGGTGCAAGGACATCGACGACCTCACTGCCAAGAAGGAAAAGGAGCTTATGGCGGTATAAATCAGCAGACCAGGATAAAAAAACAGGCCCCCTTTCTCAAGGGGGCCTTTGACTGAAACAGACAAAGGAGCGACCGCAATGGCCCTCTTCTCGAAAAAAACCGATTTGGCGCAGATACAGGCGGATTTGTCCCGCCTGCCCCGGCACATCGCCATCATTATGGACGGCAATGGCCGCTGGGCCAAAAAGCGGGGGCTGCCCCGGACGGCGGGCCACGCCGCCGGGGCGGAGACCTTCCGCACCATCGCCACCTACTGCAAGGACATCGGGCTGGACTACCTCACCGTCTACGCGTTTTCCTCCGAGAACTGGAAGCGTCCGGAGGAGGAGGTGGGGGCCATCATGGGACTTTTGAAAAAGTACCTGCTGGAGGCCATCGGCCGGATGGAGCGGGACCGGGTGAAGATGGAATTTTTTGGCGATCTGTCCCCGCTGACTTCGGAGCTGCGGGAGCTGTGTGAGCGCACCCGGGAGATTTCCCGGCACTACGAGGGCTGTCAGGTGAACATCTGCCTCAACTACGGGGGCCGGGACGAGATTGTCCGGGCGGCCCAGGCCTTCGCGCTGGACTGCGCGGAGGGGAGGGCCGACCCCAACCATCTGACGGCGGACCGGTTTGGAGGGTATCTCTACTCCAAGGGGGTCCCCGACCCGGACCTGGTTATCCGCACCAGCGGAGAGCTGCGGCTGTCCAACTTTTTGCTGTGGCAGGCGGCCTATTCGGAGTTTTATATCACCGATGTGCTGTGGCCCGACTTCTCCAAGGAGGAGCTTCACCGGGCCATCGCGGCCTATCAGAGCCGGGACCGCCGGTTTGGAGGTGTGTGAATTGGCGACACGGATTATTGTGGGCCTGGCCCTGGGCCCGGCCTTTCTGGCGGCCCTGTACTTTCTGCCGCCCATCGCCTTGGCGGCGGTGGTGGCCGTTATCGCCGGAATGGCCTCGTTTGAGCTGCTGCGGGCCACAAAGGTGGCCCACCACAATGGCATGTACATCTTTACCGCCATTGCCGCCGCCCTGATTCCCCTGGGACACAGCCTGGGATATGGAAGCTGGACCGCCCGGGCGGTGGCGATTCTGCTGATGGCGGCGCTGTTTCTCCCGGCCCTGGGGCGGTACGGGACCGAGCGGGAGATTCGGTTTGAACATATTATCGTGTGCCTCTTCGGCGGGGTGGGCATCCCGCTGTTTCTCTCCGCCCTGGTGCAGCTCAAGCGCTTTGACAACGGGCAGTTCTATGTGCTTCTCCCTGTGATCTGCGCCTTTACTACCGACATTGGGGCCTACTTTTTCGGCGTCTTTCTGGGGAAGCACCGGGGCATCACCCAGGTCAGCCCGAACAAATCTCTGGAGGGCTTTGTGGGCGGCATCCTGTCCGGGTGCCTGTTCATGCTGGTTTATGGGCTGCTGGTTCAGAACTTTGGCGGCCTGCCCGTAAAGCTGTCTGTCATGGCGCTCTACGGCCTGCTGGGCAGCGCCGTCACCGAGATCGGGGACCTGTCCTTCTCTCTGATTAAGCGGCAGTGCGCCGTGAAGGATTACGGCACCCTGCTCCCCGGCCACGGCGGGATGCTGGACCGCTTCGACTCCACCACCTTCGCCGCCCCCGCGCTCCTCCTGCTGGTGGAGATTCTGCCGGCGTTTTAGGATGCCAGGGCGGAAAGTATCTCTTGACGAAGGGACAGTCCAAAGAGATAATAGGCGTGGGCATATCGAGCGATATGCCAGTTGAGGGCTTCCTCAAAGGCTTCGAACTCCGCATACCCCAGCTGCGCCCGCAGCTTCGCGGCGGCGGTTTCGTAGTCCTGCTCGGCCTGGCAAAATTCCGGGAGTTGGTTGCAGAAGGCGCAAACCTGATCTGGAATATAAGGATTATCGAGGAACAAGGCTTTTAGCATGTCATTCATAGAAAGCAACTCCTTTACATGAGGTTTGACCACACCTCTATTATAGGAGAGGTTTAACCACATGTCAAGTGCTTTGGAGGAAATATGGCGACTTTTGCGGAACGGATAAGAGAACTGCGCAAGGAGCGCGGATTGAAACAGACGGAAATGGCAAAAATCTGTAGTTTAAATGTGCGCAGCTATCAATATTATGAACACGGTGACGGTTATCCCGAGGTCCCTGGCTTGGTCTTTCTGGCCGACTATTTCGGAGTCAGCCTGGACTACCTGATGGGGCGGAAGGACGAGCGGACTTGAGGCAGCATTTGACCTCCCCCTTTGGGGGAGGTGGCACGGCGAAGCCGTGACGGAGAGGGCCCTCTCAGTCAGCCTGCGGCTGACAGCTCCCCCAGAGGGGGAGCTAAGGGGGGCTGGAAAGGAACGCAGCTATGAGCAAAAAGGTTACAGTTTTAGGTTCTACTGGCTCCATCGGGCGGCAGTCATTAGAGGTGATTGCCGCCTGCGGCATGGAGGCGGTGGCCCTGGCGGCCAACTCCAGCGCGAAGCTGATGGAGGAGCAGGCCCGGCGGTACAGGCCGGCCCTGGCCGCCCTGGCGGACGAGCGCGCCGCCGCCGACCTGCGGGTGCGTCTGGCGGACACCAACGTGCGGGTGGTGGGGGGCCTGGAGGGCGTGCTGGAGGCGGCCACCATCTCCAGCGCCGACACGGCCATCGCCGCCCTGGTGGGCATGGCCGGGCTGCGGCCCACCCTGGCCTCCATCCGGGAGGGCAAGCGGGTGTGTCTGGCCAACAAGGAGACCCTGGTGTGCGCCGGCCCCCTGGTGCTGGAGGAGGCCAAGGACTACGGCGCCAAGGTCTACCCCGTGGATTCCGAGCACTCCGCCCTGTTTCAGTGTCTGGAGGCCAACCGGGACCGGGGAGAGGTAAAGCGGCTGATTCTCACCTGCTCTGGCGGGCCCTTTTATGGCAAAAAGCGGGAGGAGCTGGCCGGCATAACGGTGGAGGACGCCTTGAAACACCCCAACTGGTCCATGGGGGCCAAGATTACCGTGGACTCCGCCACCCTGATGAACAAGGGGCTGGAGGTCATCGAGGCTATGCACCTGTACCGGATGCCCGTGGAAAAAATTTCCGTGGTGATCCATCGGGAGAGTATTATCCACTCCCTGGTGGAATACTGTGATAATGCCATGCTGGCCCAGCTGGGAGCGCCGGACATGCGCCTGCCCATTCAGTACGCCCTGACCTACCCCAAGCGGATTCCCGGCCCGTCCGCCCCCCTGGACTTGTGGAACTGCGGGCCCCTCACCTTCGGAGCTCCCGACCTGGAGGCATTCCCCTGCATGGCTCTGGCTCTGGAGGCGGCCAAAACCGGCGGCACCGCCGGGGCCATCCTCAACGGGGCCAACGAGGCGGCGGTGGGCCTGTTTTTGGAGGGGAAAATCGGCTTTCTGGACATCCCCGCCAGGGTGGAGAAGGCCCTGGCCAGCGTCCCGGCGGTGCAGAACCCCACCATGCAGGATATCCTGGACGCCGACCAGGCGGCGCGGGAGACCGTTCTGTAGGGGCGGATATTATCCGCCCGCGAGAATGGCCCTGATTTGGGATACGGGCGGATGATATCCGCCCCTACGCCTAGCTCCCGGGGTCGTCCAGCTCCTGGGGTGTGGTAGGGGGCGGTCTCTGCGCCACCCCACAATTAAGGAAAAACATGCACGGGGCGGCGCAGAGGCCGCCCCCTACACGGAGGCACTCTATGCTCTACATCATCATTGCGGTCCTGATTTTCGGTATTCTGGTGGCCACCCACGAGCTGGGTCACTTCGCCACGGCCAAGCTGCTGGGGGTGAAGGTGAACGAGTTCGCAGTGGGTATGGGCCCCGCGCTCTTCAAGCGGGAGAAGGGGGAGACCCTTTACAGCCTGCGGGCGCTGCCCATCGGCGGCTTCTGCGCCATGGAGGGGGAGGACGACGACTCCGCCGACCCCCGCTCCTTCGGCCGGGCGGCCTGGTGGAAAAAGATTATTATCCTGTGCGCCGGGGCCGCTATGAATTTCATCACCGGGGTGGTCATTATGGCCATCCTTTACGCACCGGCGCAGGGCTTCCGGGCGGAGGTCTATGGCGGGCCTCTGGAGGGCTACGGCACCGAAAGCTGCGGCCTGCTGCGGGGAGACCGCTTCCTCTCGGTGGACGGCCACCGGGTGCTGGTCTACGGCGACGCCCGCTTCTACCTGGATCGGGCGGGGGAGACCATTGATTTCGTTGTGGACCGGGACGGGGAGCGGGTGAGGCTGGAGAATGTCCATCTGCCCTATCAGGAGCGCACCGACGCGGAGGGGAATTTTACCCGCCTGCGGGGGCTGAGCATGGCCTATATCGTGGAGCCTGCGAACTGGCTCAGCAAGCTGGGCTGCGCCTGGAATACCGCTGTCAACTTTGTCCGGGTGGTGTGGATCAGCCTGGGCGATCTGGTGACCGGGGCGGTAGGCCTGCGGGATATGTCCGGACCGGTGGGCATTGTGAATATGATGGGTGAGGTGGGCAGCCAGGCCCCCACGCTGGCGGACGCAATGTGGAATTTGGGCTATCTGGCCGCCCTGATTGCCGTCAATCTGGCGGTGATGAACCTGCTGCCCCTCCCCGCCCTGGACGGAGGAAGGGTGTTCTTTCTGCTGCTCAACTCTCTGCTCTATGGGCTGTTTCGGAAGGAGATCAGCCCCAAATATGAGGGCTATGTCCATCTGGCCGGTCTGGCCGCCCTCATGTGCCTGATGCTGGCGGTCACCCTCAGCGACGTGGGCAAGCTGTTCGGGCGCTGACGCCTTGTAGGGCGTGACCACCGGGCACGCCATTGAAAAAGGCGCGCCGAGGTCGTCGCGCCCTACTTACGGAGAATGGGAAGTGAATCATCTATGACAAAGCAGATCAACGTAGGCGGTGTCCCCATCGGCGGGGGCGCGCCCGTCACCATTCAGTCCATGACCAACACCCCCACCCAGGACGTGAAGGCAACCCTGGACCAGATTCGAAAGCTGGCCGCCGCCGGGTGCGAGATTGTCCGGGTGGCCGTCCCCGATATGGAGGCCGCCCGGGCGGTGGGGAAGATCAAGGAGGGCAGTCCAATCCCGGTGGTAGTGGATATCCACTTCGATTACAAGCTGGCCCTGGAGGCCATCGCCGCCGGGGCGGACAAGGTGCGCATCAACCCGGGGAATATCGGCGGAGAGGACCGGGTCAAGGCGGTGGCAGAGGCGTGCCTGTTACATAACATCCCGATCCGCATCGGGGTGAACGGCGGATCGCTGGAGAAGTCCATTCTGGCCAAATACGGCGGCATCTGCCCCGAGGCCATGGTGGAGTCCGCCTTCGAACACATCCGGCTGCTGAACAAATTTGATTTCGACGATATCTGTGTATCCCTCAAGTCCTCCAGCGTGCCCATCACCATGCGGGCCTATCAGCTGATGGGGCAAGAGAGCGACTACCCCTTACATATCGGCGTCACCGAGGCGGGCACCGTGAGAATGGGCACTCTCAAGTCCGCTGTGGGCATCGGGGGCCTGCTGGCCTTGGGGATCGGCGACACCATGCGGGTGTCCCTGTCCGCCGACCCGGTGGAGGAAATCTACGCCGCCCGGGAAATTTTGAAAGCTGCCGGGGTGCGCAGGGAGGGCCCGGAACTGGTGAGCTGTCCCACCTGCGGCCGGACAAAAATTGACCTCATCGCCCTGGCCAACCAGGTGGAGGAGCGGCTCAAGTCTGTGGACAAGCCCATCACCGTGGCAGTCATGGGCTGCGCCGTCAACGGCCCCGGGGAGGCCGCCGCCGCCGACTGCGGCATCGCCGGGGGTGTGGGCGAGGGCCTGCTGTTCCAGAGGGGCGAGATCGTGAAGAAGGTTCCCCAAGACCGGCTGGTGGACGAACTGTTTGCCCTGATTGAGAGGCTGTAAAGGAGACCGGATAAATGTCCCAAAAAATACCGTTTTTGCAGATGTTTGCCGCCCTGCGCCAGTGGACCGAGCTGTCCAACGGAGTGGAGGGCTGGCTGATTGTGTCCGCCGCCATCGACAAGGCCAGCCGAAGCGCCAAAATCACAGTGGAGGGGGCAGCCGGGGCGGGGCCCAACCTCGTGGCTCAGGCGGAGGAGGCGCTGGCCCGGACCTACGGCCTGAACAGCGTGAGGATTGAGGCGGCGGCTTTGGAGAAGCCTGTAGGGCACGACGACCCCGGCGCGCCGTCCGATACAGGTGCCGTTCCTGAAAAGCGGCGGGCCGAGGTCGTCCCGCCCTACACACAGCTGGAGGGCGATTCCGACCCCTTCGCCCGCACCGAGGCCCTGCGCCGGGCTGCTCTGAAAAACGCCGCCCGGCCCGCCGCCCCCATGAAGAAGGACAAAAAGCCCCAGGGCAAGGCCATCTTCGGGAAGGCAATTTCCAAGGCCCCTATCCCCATCGGAGAGCTGGAGCTGGACATGGGCATGGTGGTGGTGGAGGGGGACGTCTTCGCCATCGACAACCGGGAGCTGAAAAAGCGGGGGGCCTGGGTGGTGGCCTTTGACATGACCGACTACACCGGCTCCATCCGGGTGAACAAGTTTTTTCCAGGCGAGGAGGGCAAGCCCCTGGTGGACAGCATCAAGAAAGGGATGCATATCAAGGTCCAGGGCCGGCTGAGCATGGATCGGTTCTATGGCGACGTGGTGCTGGAGCCGGTGGCCGTTACCACGGCGGAGAAAAAAATGAAGGAGGACACCGCTCCGGAGAAGCGGGTGGAGCTCCACCTTCACACCACCATGTCCTCCATGGACGCCCTCACCAGTGTGGCACCCAAGCTGGGCCCGGACAAGAACGTAGTCAAGCGGGCGGAGGCCTGGGGACATCCGGCCATCGCCATCACTGACCACGGTGTGGCCCAGGCATTCCCCGACGCCTGGCACTCCGCTAAGAAAATTAAGGTTCTGTATGGGGTGGAGGCCTATTTTATTAACGACGTGGATGACCGGGTGGCCGTCCACGGGACGGTGGACGCCCCCTTCAACGAGGAAATTGTCTGTTTTGATATTGAGACCACCGGCCTGAATAGGAAATATGAGGTCATTATTGAAATCGGCGCGGTGGTGCTGAAAAACGGGGAGATCACCGATACCTTCAATACCTTCGTCTCGCCAGAGCGGATTTTGTCCTCTGAAATTATCCGTCTTACCGGCATCACCGACGAGATGCTGAAGGGAGCTCCCTCTCAGGAGGAGGCCCTGCGGGCCTTTCTGGCCTTTGCCGGGGACCGGCCTCTGGCCGCCCACAACGCCGATTTTGACATGGGCTTTATCGCCGCCGGGTGTGAGAGGTATGGGATTCCCTTTGAAAATCCCTCGATAGATAGCCTGATTCTGGCCCAAAACCTTCTGCCCGAGCTGAACCGGCACAAGCTGGACATGGTGGCGGAGCATCTCCACCTGCCCGCCTTCAACCACCACCGGGCCAGCGACGACGCGGCCACGGTGGCCTATATGCTGCCCCACTTCTTCAGACGGATGGAGGGCATGGGGCTGAGCAACCTGTCTGAAATCAACCCCTATATGACCCAGCTGAGGGGGAAGGGGGGCGGAAAGATCAAGCGCAGGCCCAAGCACCTGATTGTACTGGCAAAAAACCAGACCGGCCTGCGCAACCTGTACAAGCTAATCTCCCTGTCCCACCTGGAGCACTTCAAACGCAGTCCGACTATCCCCAAATCTCTGATCGAGCCAAACCGTGAGGGCCTTATCATCGGCTCGGCCTGCGAGGCGGGGGAGCTGTTTCAGGCCCTGGTGGACGGCCGGAGCTGGGAGGAGCTGAAGCGAATCGCCTCCTGGTACGACTATCTGGAGATCCAGCCCATCTGCAACAATATGTTTATGGTCCGCAGGGGGGATAAGGCCAGGACGGAGGAGGACCTGCGGGAGTTCAACCGGGCCATCGTGCGCCTGGGAGAGGAGCTGGGCAAGCCGGTGTGTGCCACCGGTGACGTCCACTTTATGGACCCGGAGGACGAGATATACCGGCATATTCTGCTGGCCTCCAAGGGCTTTGAGGACGCGGACGAGGACCTGCCCATCTACTTCAAGACCACCGACGAGATGCTGAAGGAATTTTCCTATCTGGGCAAGGAGAAGGCCCAGGAGGTGGTGGTGACCAACACCAACCTCATCGCCAGCTGGTGCGATCCCATCGAGCCCCTGCCCAAGGGGCTGTTTGCCCCCAAGCTGGAGGACTCCGACGGGGAGCTGAAGCGGCTGGTTTGGGGCAAGGCCCACGAGCTGTATGGAGAAAACCCGCCCCAGATCGTGGTGGACCGCATTGAGGCCGAGCTGGGGGACATTATCCGGTGCGAGTACGACGTGATCTACATGTCCGCCCAGAAGCTGGTGCAGAACTCCCTGGAGCATGGATATCTGGTGGGCTCCCGGGGGTCGGTGGGGTCGTCCCTGGTGGCCTTTATGTCGGGCATTACCGAGGTGAACTCCCTGCCCGCCCACTACCGCTGTCCCCAGTGCAAGCACACCGATTTCGACTACGCCCAGGACCCGGAGCACCCCTACGGCTGCGGGGCGGACATGCCGGACGCTTTTTGTCCCGTCTGCGGGGCGAAGTACGTCAAGGACGGCTTCAATATCCCCTTCGAGACCTTTTTGGGCTTCGGCGGCGACAAGGTGCCCGACATCGACCTGAACTTTTCCGGCGAGTATCAGTCCAGCGCCCACAAATACACCTTTGAGCTCTTCGGACAGACCCACGTGTTCCGGGCGGGGACCATCGGCACGGTGGCGGAAAAGACCGCCTTCGGTTATGTGAAGAAATACCTGGAGGAGAAGGGCAAGACCGCCTCCAAGGCGGAGGAGAACCGGCTGGCCATTGGCTGCACCGGGGTGAAGCGGACCACCGGCCAGCACCCCGGCGGCATGGTGGTTATCCCCCAGGACAAGGAAATTTACGACTTCTGCCCCGTCCAGCACCCCGCCGACGACCCCAACAGCGACATTATCACTACCCACTTTGAATACCACTCCATGGAGTCCAACCTCCTGAAGCTGGACATGCTGGGACACGATGATCCCACCATGATCCGTATGCTGGAGGACCTCACCGGGGTGAATGCCCGGGAGATTCCTTTGGACGATCCAGACACCATGTCCCTCTTCTCCTCCTCCAAGGCCCTGGGATACGAGAACGACAAAATTTTGGGCCCCACCGGGGGCACCGCCATCCCGGAGTTCGGCACCTCCTTTGTCCGGGGGATGCTGGAGGAGACACAGCCAAACCAGTTCGACATTCTGGTGCGGCTGTCCGGCTTCTCCCACGGCACCGACGTGTGGCTGGGCAACGCCCGGGACCTGATTCTCCAGCAGGGCATCCCCGTGGGACAGGCCATCGGCTGCCGGGACGATATCATGCTGTTTTTGATCTCCAAGGGGATGGACCCCAAGCGGTCCTTTAAGATTATGGAGGCGGTCCGAAAGGGCCGGGGTCTGCCCGAGGGGGCGGAGGAGGAGATGAAGGCCGCCGGGGTGCCCGACTGGTACATCGGCTCCTGCAAGAAGATCGCCTACCTCTTCCCCAAGGCTCACGCCGTGGCCTATGTGATGATGGCCTTCCGCATCGCCTGGTTCAAGGTCCACCGGCCCCTGGCTTTCTACGCCGCCTACTTCTCCATCCGGGCCAAGGCCTTTGACGAGGCATTCATGTGCCGGGGGATGGATGTGTGCCAGAAGAAGATGCGGGAGATTGTGGCCAAGGACAAGGAGGCCACCGCCGTGGAGCAGGACATGCTCACCACTCTGGAGGTGTGTTATGAGTTCTACCTCCGGGGCTTCCAGTTCGACCGGATGGATGTCTACCAGTCCCAGGCTATCCACTTCGCGGTGGACGAGGAGCGAGGCACCCTGCGGCCCCCCTTCGTGTCGGTGGCGGGGCTGGGGGAGACGGCCGCCATCTCCCTGGCCGAGCAGCGGCAGGGAAAGGAGTTTATCTCCATTGAGGAGGTCTCCGCCGCCTGCCCCAAGGTGTCCAAGACCCATATCCAGCTGCTGAAGGACGCCGGGGCCTTCGGCGACCTGCCCGAGACCAGCCAGATGGATTTGTTTTCCATGTTTGGGTGAGGATTGACATTTTAGCAGTGGTAAATCAGAATAGAACAATTAAAAAGAAAGGAGGCCGACAATATGCCGGCCGAGAACGAAAGGAAAGACATTCAAAAAGCGATGGCGTATGACTTGATTCGGATATTTGAGGCCAACCCGCAAAAGGCATACGACGCCGCAGAACTGAAAAAGCTGATTGACGCTTATATTACTGGAACGCAACAATAAAACAAGCCGCCGCCACATATTCGTGACGGCGGCTTCAAGCTGTTACTGCCTTGTCTTATTAGCCTCTTCCAGAGATTTCAGGAAGGCTTTTTCCTCCTTGGAACCGCCTGACTGTACTTGAGGCGCAGCGGCGGCCAGGGCCTCGCAGCACCGCTTGGCCTCGCTCTTGCGGGCGAAGGTAGGGAAGGCGATCAGCCGGGTGGAGTCGTAGATGTTGACATCGTAGGAGGTGGCGACCACCTTGCTGGTGGTGTGGACTTTTTTGATCCAAAAAACGCCCTGGAGACTGCGCAGCAAAATGGCCTGATCCCCAATCAAAACCCAGGTGCGGCCTAGATCGACATTGCCGAAGGTCTGGCCTCCGGCTAAATCTTTGTCCACCAAGGCGAACAGCTCTGGGACAGGCAGGCCGGACTGGTCCGCTGGAACCTGGGCACGGATGGACTGGATCAGGTTGCTGTTTTCTACGTCGGCGCCGATGGCCAGGCGTTTTTTGCGGTGGATGCGGGCGCCCCAGACAAAGCAGATTCCGATGAAGAGGAAGCCCGCACCGAAAAACAGCGATATTATTACGCCACCGATTCCAAAGGACGCCCACTCAAAGATCGACATATATCCCAGCATACACAGAAGGATTATGCCGACCAGCGCGAAGGGGATGGCGCATATGTACATAATAATTTCTGATACCGTACCGCCCTTTTCTTTTTTCAGATGTTTTTCACAGTAGCCCATTCGTTTCAATCCCTTCTTTATTTTACCGCAGCCCCCGGGGCGTTCGCCGTCCCCGAGAGCTGGGGAAACAAAAACGCCGTGCAGGTGCAAAGCCTACACAGCAAAGAAGAATCTTGGCAACACGACCGCACGAATACCACAACAAACCAGACCCTTTACAAAAAGGACCGTCCGTCGTATAATATCCATGCGGTGCGGCCGATGGCCGTTGTGTAGGTGATAGTGCCACCTATGCAGGCTTTGCGGGTGTTGGCGCACCCATAAAGCTGCCGCATTTTTGTTTTCGACGCTATTATAGCAGAAACTGACATGCTTTGCAAGAGCTATTACAAATGCTTCCCGCGGGGCGGTATGTTTTAAAAAAATTAAAAATTTATCCCTTGACTGGGGTGGAACAAGTGAGTAAAGTAGATAGGTAAAATAAGGCACTTGATTTGGAGGTCGATTCCAATGGGGTATAACGGAAGAAGGATGAGCGGCAGCCGCAGCCGCTCCCGGCGCAGTGAGAGCGTGGTGATGGCTCAGACCATGGCCCGGGTGCTGCTGTTTCCGGTCCTGCTGATTTATCTGGAGCTGGTGCTGCATATCTATATGAAAACCGCCATGGTCTATGCTCCAGTATATTTGGTGTTCAGCCTGGCGGGCGGTTTTTTTCTCTCGGCGCTGGCCCTGCCTTGGCGGCGGCTGGCCAACAGTCTGACAGCGAAGATTCTGGCGGTACTCATTTCCCTGATCTATGTGGTGGAGATCATCGCGAAGACCATTTTGCAGTCATACTACGGCCCCAGTTCGCTGGATACGGCGGCGAACAACCGGCTTACCGACTATGCTGACGTGATCCTTCCCACGGTGCTGAGGAGCATCCCTATTATTTTGATTCTGCTGCTGCCCGCCGTTCTGCTGTGCGTTATGGGCGGGCCGCTGCTGGGCTTTGAACGGCTGGACATCCGTTTTGCCGGGATGGTGGTGGCTGTGTGCGCGGTATTCCATGTGGCGGGACTGGGGGTGCTCCACCTGCCCTGGAAAGGGGACCTGACCCCGGCCGGACTGTACAGGATGGACACCAATGTGGACGACCAGGTGGAACATCTGGGTCTGCTGACCATGCTCCGGCTGGATGCAAAGCACATGATTTTCCCGGTGAAGAATACCATGGGCAACGATTTCAGCGGCATCGGCACCCTGACCCCGCCGGGCGGCGCCTCTGCCGGAGGCAGCTCCTCCGGGGACAGCTCCCAGACCGGGGAGCCGGTGCCGGTGGTGGACACCTCCCCCAATGTGATGGATGTGGACCTGGCCGCCATCGCTGAAAACGGGCGGAACGACGACGTGAAATGGCTGGCCAGCTATTTCAACAGCGTGTCGCCCACCCGGAAGAATGAGTACACCGGTATGTTCGAGGGGTACAATGTAATTGAGCTGGTGCTGGAGGGCTTCTCGGGCTACGCCATCGACAAGGAGCGCACCCCCACACTCTACAAGCTGACCCACGAGGGCTTTGTCTTCAACAACTACTACACCGCCCTCCATTACACCAGTACCTCCAACGGTGAGTGCCAGACGCTTCTCGGCCTCTACCCCAAGAACGGCAACCCCATCACCATGAAGGACACCGGCGTGTTGAGGTTCAAAGAGAACGGCCAAAGTGTGGGGTTCAACGCCTACTTTACCCTGCCCCAGCAGCTGAAGCGGGCGGGCTACAATGTGTTGGGCTACCACGCCAACTCTGAGATGTACGGTCGGGCTCTGTCCCACTCCAATCTGGGCTACGACTGGCACCAGTTCCAGGTGGGAGGCCTCGAAAGCTCCCCCCGGGGTACGCTCAGCGAGTTCGAGGGCCTGGAGCTGAGCGAGAGCGGCAAGCTCCTCTGGCCCCAGCGGGACACCCACATGATTTCGGCCAGCGTGGATGACTATATCAATAGCGACACCCCCTTCCACGTCTACTACCTCACCATCAGCGGCCACATGCCCTACTCCAACAACCGCGTTGTGGCCCCCTACCGGGACACCGTCCGGGCCCTGCCCTACAGCGAAACGACCCAGAACTATGTGGCCACCGCCATGGAGGTGGACCGGGCTCTGGAGCTGCTCCTTCAGAAGCTGGAGGCGGCAGGCAAGCTGGACAAAACCTTGATTGTGGCCACCGGCGATCACATTCCCTATTTCAATGTGGACACCTTGGAGGAGCTGTCCGGCCGGACCTTCGGCAGCTCCAAGGATATGGAGAGCCTGAACGAGGCCAATATCGACTTTGACGTCTATAAAAACTCCCTGATTCTCTGGTCGGCCAGTATGGAGGAGCCGGTATTTGTAAATAAACCCTGCTGTCAGGTGGATATCCTGCCCACGGTATCGAATCTGTTGGGGCTGGAGTACGACTCCCGGATGCTGGCGGGCAGCGATATCCTGTCCGACAGCGAGGGCCTGGTTGTCTTTACCTCCCGCTGCTGGATGACAGACCGGGGCTTCTACAACCGTTTTACCGGCGAGTTTGCCCCGGCGGAAGGGGTGACCATGACGGCGGAGGAGCAGGACAGCTACGTCGCGGCCATGAAAAAGCTGGTAGGCTACAAGCTGGACTCCACACCGCTCATTGTGGAAAATAATTTCTACAATGCGGTGTTCGGCGGATGAGCGGCGCCCCCTGAGAGGAGAGGCGGAATGCCTGAAAAGCGGTTGATTTTTTCTTTTCGCGGTAGTATAATAAAGAAAAGCCCGGATGGGTAAACTGATTGAAAAGCGTTTGACTTGAAAGGAGTGTCTGTTTATGAGCTTTGATCCCTACGAATTTGACCGGGGCTATGCCTCCAGTCAGAGAGACACGATAGGACAGTATACCGCTAAGACCTTCCTGTGGATGATGCTGGGCCTGCTGGTCACCTTTGGGGTGGCGGTGGGCTGCTGGGTCAGCGGGGCCACCATTTACTCCCTTCTGTATATCCCGGCGGTACACATCATTGCGCTGATTGCCCCCATTGTGCTGTCCCTTGTGTTTGTCCACCGGATTGAGAAGATGTCGGTGGGAGGGGCCATCGGTATCTTTATGGCCTATGCCGCCATTTTGGGCTACACCATGTCCATCTACCTGCTGGTCTATGACGTGACGGCGCTGGTCCTTTGCTTCCTGCTCACCGCTGTCTACTTCGGCGCTCTGGCGGCCTATGGCTACTTGACCAAGCGGGATCTGTCGGGCATCCGGCCCGTTCTGATCTCGGGCGCGGTGTTTCTGCTGGTGTTTTGGCTGCTGTCCCTGCTGATTCCCGGCGTGATGATGTTTGAGCGGGTCATCTGCTTGATCGGCATTGCCGTATTCCTGGGCTTCACCGCCTACGACACCCAGAAGATCAAGGCCTTCTACCACTACTATTCCGCCTCCCCGGAGATGCTGGCCAAGGCCTCCATCTTCTCCGCCCTCCAGCTGTATCTGGACTTTATCAACCTGTTCCTGTATCTTCTGCGCTTCCTGGGCAACAAGAGACGCTGAATGAACTGAAGCAGCGGCCGTCCGAACGGGGCGGCCGCTGCTCTGTGTTTATCGGTAGCTGAGCAGAAGGTCTGTATCCTTGCGCTTGGGTGGCTGGGGCTGGTCGGCGGGGTGGCCCAGGGCGATGAGGGCCATCAGCTCCTGATCCCCCGGGACCTGCAGATACTCCTGAAGGCCCTTCCGGTCGAAGACCCCCATGATAACGGTGGCCAGACCCAGGTCGTGGGCGGCCAGGCAGAAGGTCTGGGCGGCAATGCCGCAGTCGTAATACTGCCATCCCTCACAGCGGTCGGTGGCGAAGGAGCCGTCCCGCTGGTAGCCGCAGCGGTTTTTCTGAAAGGTCTGGGCGATCAGTACGGGGCAGGAGAGGATAATGGCCGGGTTGTTGGAGCCGGGAAAGCAGAATTTTTCCACAATCTCCGCCCTGGTCCCTTCGTCCTCGATGGCGATGTAGCGGCTGATCTGGGTGTTTTTCCAGCTGGGGGCGTAGGCGGCCAGAGAGACGATTTTTTCGATCTCCTGGCGGCTGACCTTCTCCCCGGTAAATTTGCGCACACTGCGCCGGGTTAAAATACAGGTCTGGGCATCCATGGTAATTCCTCCATCATGTTGGGATGGTTCCATGTTAGTCCAGACCTGTTCGTTTGTCAAGCGTCGGGATTATAAGCAGTGGTGTTTGCGTCCTCACCGGAGTAGGAATCCACCTCAAAGGCGGGCTGCTTCTGTTCCGGCAGCTCCTTCAAGTCATAGGGGGAGGCGTCATAATAGGGTTCCACAGCAATCAGGTCTTCATCGTCCGGAACGGGGACCCCGCCGGGCATGACGTGGTGGACCGCCGGGTCCTCGCCCTCCTTGACGAGGCCGTCCACACTGGCCCGCTGGCCCACCTTAACGCAGATGGCGTCGTCGTCGGGGTCCAGCTCCGCCAAAATGGCGAGGATGGGCTCGTAGACCTGGGTGAGGGTCAGCTCGATGCGGTTGGCCTCCTCGTCGATGCCCCAGCCGGCCATCACGTCGCCGCATTTCATGTCCTTGTCCGGCAGGGCGTTGAGCTGGTCCATCAGTCCCTTCAGATGGGCCAGAGAGTATTTGCAGGAGCTGAATATCACGTGGCCGTCGTCCGTCCAGTCCAGCACCTGAAGCTCCAGGGATTTGTCTACGGGGTCCTTGTCCTCCACCAGCTGGACCACCAGCCAGCCGGAGCCGTCGATATAGGCCCCGCCGTACCAGTCGGGGTAGGTGCCATTGAAGCGGTCCATCAGCTTCTCATAGGCGTTGACGGCCTCCTCCTGGACGGGGGCATCGCCGACGTAGGCCCCGCCAGGCAGGGCGCCGGAGGGGGCATAATCCCGATTGGGCGAGTCGCCGGTGTTGGGGGCGCCTGTATCACCGACACTATTATAGCATAGGCTGCGGGAGGGGGAAAGCAGGTCGTCGGTGTTGGGAGTGCTTGTATCACCTCCGCCGGTTTCAGTGGTGGTGGTGTTTTCCTGAACATAGCCGCTGGGAACTTCCACCGTCACATAGCTGTGGAGTTTGGTCTCCAGAATACTGGGACGGAAGTTTTGAAGGATGTGCTCCCAGCTTGGGTATTGAGAGGCGCCCAACACCCCGACGGCCAGCACCGTACAGGCTGCGATGGCTCCGTATTTTTTCCAGGCCGAGGGCCGTTTCTTCACCGGCTGGGCCAGCTTTTCGCTGAGGGCCGCCCGGACCTGGGGGGAGGGGGTCATCTGCTTGTTCATGGAATCAAACAATTCCTTACTCATCGAAATACGCTCCTTTCAGTCGTTCCCGGAGTTGTTCCCGCCCCCGGGTCAGCCGCATCCGGACGGCTCCGGGGCGTATCGCCAGAGCTTTGGCGATCTCCTGGGTGGACAGCTCCTGGAAGTAAAACAGATAAATGGGCAGGCGGTAGTCCTCGGCCAGCTCTTGCAGGGCCTCCCACACCCGATTTTCCTCGGGCTCCCGGAAGAGGACAGGGGCGTCCTCCCGCTCTGACAGGGGAACGGTCTTTTGCCTCCAGCTGGAAGAGGTCACCCGCCGTGACTGGTTAATGGTGGTGCGCAGCAGCCAGGCCTTCCGGTGCTCCTCGTCCCGAAAGGTCTTGCCGCACTGGCAGTAGGCCAAAAATACCTCCTGAAACACGTCGTCGGCGTCGGCCCGATTGCCCGTCCGGGCCAGGGCCAGGCCATATACTGTATTTTGATAGCGGTCTATAATCGAATCCATCTCACCGCCCGCGCGCAGCGGCAGAGCTTCCATACGCAAGACCTCCTTTCACCCATAACTCAAAGCAGCGAGGTAAATTGTCACAGGCCAGAAAAACTTTCTTCCCATTTTATCACACTTGTGCTATACTTACCATGTAATATTGTGAGCAAGAGGAAAAACGAAGTTTTTCCCAAAAGTTTTCTTTTTGGTTCTTTTTCAAAAGAAAAAGAACAGGGAGGGAAGCAATGATTATCCTAGGCATCGACCCGGGGGTGGCCACCATTGGCTTCGGAGTTATCCGGGCGGAGCGGCAGAAGAACACCCTCCTGCGCTATGGGGTGATTACCACCCCGCCGGGTATCCCCTTGTCCCACCGGCTCCTCCAGATTTCCGGCGACATGGAGGAGCTGATTCACGCCTTCCACCCCGATGAGATGGCGGTGGAGGAACTGTTTTTTACCAAGAATATTACCACAGGAATCTCTGTGGCCCATGGCCGGGGGGTGATTCTGCTGTCGGCGGAGAAGCTGGGGGTGCCTATCTTTGAGTACACCCCCATGCAGGTGAAGCAGGCGGTGGCGGGCTACGGCGGGGCGGACAAGCGGCAGGTTATGCTTATGACCCAGCGGCTGCTGGGCATGAAGGAGATTCCCCGGCCCGACGACGCCGCCGACGCTCTGGCGATTGCCATCTGTCACGCCCGGTCGGCCACCAGTCTGCTCAATACTGAGCGGGTTTTCAACCCGGAGAAATACGATACACGCTGATTGCTTTATGTGTAGGGCGCGACGACCCCGGCGCGCCGTCTTAAAATACGAACGGCGGGCCGAGTCGTCCCGCCCTACAAGGAGGAACCCAATTTGTTCTATTATCTCAACGGGGCAGTGGCCCACATTGAGCCCTACCTGGCTGTCATTGACTGCGGCGGAGTGGGCTACGCCTGCCGCACCACCAGCTATACCCTGTCCGCGCTGAAGAAGGGGGAGAAGGGCAAGCTGTTTACCCATCTGAATGTCCGGGAGGATGCGATGGAGCTGTACGGGTTCGCCACGGCGGAGGAGCTGAGGCTGTTCCAGCAGCTGATCTCGGTCTCCGGCGTGGGCCCCAAGGCGGCCCTGTCCATTTTGTCGGCCAGCAGTCCGGCCAATCTGGCCCTGTCCATCATCACCGGGGACGAGAAGGCCCTCACCTGTGCCCAGGGCATCGGCAAAAAGATTGCCCAGCGGGTGATTCTGGAACTGAAGGACAAGCTGGCCAAGGGCCAGACCGTCAATGCCGCCGGGGAGAGCTACGGCGGGACCGGGGTGACCGTCATCCCGGAGAACAAGCTGTCTGAGGCCACTGCGGCCCTGGCCGTTCTGGGCTACTCCCAGGGGGAGATCAACCTGGCCCTCAAGGGAGTGGATCTGGAGGGGTTGACCCTGGAGCAGATCATCAAGCAGGCCCTGAAAAGGATGGTAAAGGGGTGAGGTTATGGCGAAATTTGAGTGTATTCTCCAGGGCGACTACGATCAGGCCCTGCGCTACTTCCACGATGGCATCCTTAATGGCAGCATGTCCGCCAGCTTCGAGGAGGAGAGCTATTTCCAGAGCTTTGGCGTGCGGGTGACCGTCCGGGTCTACGAGCGCTACAGCATGACCGGCGGCAACCGCCTGTCCATGACCCTCACCCTGGTGGGAGACGGGGAGAAGCTGTACCTCTCTGGCATCACCGCCGGCGGCAGCCAGGGCGTGTGGCTGAAAATCAACACCTGGGGCGAGGAGGCCTTTCTGGACACCCTCCGGGACCTGGCCCAGCGGTGGTAAAAAGGAAGTGAAGCGTTGAGTATTGATTTTTCCGGCGGAGGGCTGGACGCCGAGGAACTGGAGCCCCTGGTGACCACCTCTCTGACCCGGGAGGACGAGGGGGAGTACTCCCTGCGGCCCAAAACCCTCCGGGAGTACATCGGCCAGGAGAAGGCCAAGGGCAACCTGGAGGTGTTCATCCAGGCGGCCAAGATGCGCAATGAGCCCCTGGACCACGTGCTGCTCCACGGCCCGCCGGGCCTGGGCAAAACCACCCTCAGCGGCATCATCGCCAACGAGATGGGGGTGAATGTGCGCATCACCTCGGGCCCGGCCATCGAGAAGGCGGGGGACCTGGCCGCTCTGCTGACCAACCTGAATGAGAACGACATCCTTTTTGTGGATGAAATCCACCGTCTCAACCGGGCGGTGGAGGAAATTTTATACCCCGCTATGGAGGATTACGCCATCGACATTATCATCGGCAAAGGGCCGTCGGCCAACTCCATCCGGCTGGATCTGCCCAAATTCACCCTCATCGGGGCGACTACAAGGGCGGGGCAGCTCTCCGCCCCTCTGCGGGACCGATTCGGGGTGACCCTGCGGCTGGAGCTGTATTCCCCGGAGGAGCTCTCCTGGATCGTCACCCGCTCCGCCGGTATCCTGGATGTACCCATCGAGCCGGAGGGCGCCATGGAGATCGCCCGCCGCTCCCGGGGCACCCCCCGGATCGCCAACCGGATGCTCCGCCGGGTGCGGGATTTCGCCCAAGTACGGGCGGGGGGCGTCATCACCAAAAAGGTGGCCGACGAGGCCCTCACCGCCCTGGAGATCGACTACCTGGGCCTGGACTCCATCGACCACCGGATGCTCCGGTCCATTGTGGAAAACTACCGGGGCGGCCCGGTGGGGCTGGACACCCTGGCCGCTACCATCAATGAGGAGGCCGTCACCCTGGAGGACGTGTACGAGCCCTATCTCATGCAGCTGGGCTTCCTCACCCGGACCCCACGGGGCCGGTGCGTCACGCCCAAGGCCTACCAGCACCTGGGCCTGCCTGTCCCCGGCGAACCGGGTGGGCTGGATCAGCTGAGCTTTTGAGGGGGTATTATGGAGTATAGAAAAGCGGATCAGGCAGATTTTTCTGCTGTGTTGGCTCTGATTCAAGACACCATCCGAGCCATTTACCCCCGATACTACCCACAGGGCTGTGTGGATTATTTTCTAAACTGGCACAGCCAGGAGCGGGTGTCCGCCGCCATAGAGGCCGGGCAGGTACATATCCTGCTGGACGGCGGAGAACTGGTGGGCACAGGCAGTCAGGAGGGGGACCGCATTACACGGGTGTTTGTCCTGCCGGAGCGCCAAGGCAGGGGGTATGGGCGTTACATTCTGGACCGGCTGGAGGAAGCCGTCGCGGCGGATTACAACACGGTCCAGCTGGACGCCTCGCTGCCTGCCGTTCATCTATACGAGCGCCGTGGATACCATACCGTGGAGCACCAGAGCGAGGGGACAGAGAGCGGCTGTGTGCTGGTGTGGGATGTGATGGAGAAGCGGCTGCGGGAGGATTGAATTATGGATCAAAATACCCTGTTCTTTTTCAACCAGAAGCCGGAGGCCATCCCCCTGTATGAGGCCTTTGAGGCCCGCCTGCTGGCCGAACTGGAGGGGGTCATCATCCAGCCCCAGAAGAGCCAGATCACCCTGAAAACCCGCCGGGTGTTCGGGGCGGTGTCCTTTCTCGCCGCCCGGAAGGCCAAGGACCGGCCCGACCCCTACATCACCATCACTCTGGGTCTGAACCGGCGGGAGGGCTCTCCACGCATCGACCAGGCCTCCGAGCCCTACCCCGGCCGGTGGACCCACCATTTGGTGATCGGGTCGGCGGAGGAGATCGACGACGAGCTCATGGTCTGGGTCCGGGAGGCCTACGACTTCGCGGCGGCCAAGCGGTAGGGGCGGCAATTCGTAGGGCGGGACGACCTTGGCCCGCCGCTCAATTACCATGCAAACCCTTTTGAAACGGCGCGCCGGGTCGTCGCGCCCTACACACGGGCGCATAATATGCGCCCCTACAACGCCCCCAAGGACATCGGATGTAGGGGCGGATATTATCCGCCCGTCCCCAAGGTTCGCAAAATGTCTTGACGAAGACCCAATCCATAGAGATAATAGAGGTTGGCGGTACGGTACAGATAGGCCCATAGACTTTTTTCAAATGCGTCGTACAGGTCAGGGCTTGCCAGCGTTTCGATTTGCTCTGTAATCTTATAAAATTCCTGCTGCGCACGTATAAATTCCGGGTCACTGGCGCAGAACGACTCAATTTCAGTGGCGATGGCGTTGTTGAGGAACAGAGACGGCAGTGCGTTCATAGTAATACCCCCTAATTTAAATCAATATACTATAAGTTAAACTAGGTATATATTAAATCTATCTTGCCTCTGTGTCAAGAGGGGAGAGGTGTATTTATGGAAAAATTTCCACGCAGGTTGAAGGCGATTCGTGTCGAAAATGGGAAAAAACAGCATGAGATAGCTGTTCATCTGGGGCTGTCAGATGGTGGGTATCAGTGTTATGAGCAAGGGAGAGGCTACCCGGATGTTCCACGCCTGTACGCGCTGGCGGAATATTTCAATGTCAGCATAGACTATTTGCTGGGGCGTACCGACAAGCGGGACGTTAATAAGTAAGGGAGGATGCGGTAACATGGGCAAATTATTTGGAACGGACGGCATTCGTGGCGTAGTGAACGCCGGTCTGGATGCGGATCTGGCCTACAAGGTGGGGCTGGCGGCGGCCACAGTGCTGGCGAAGGACAAAGGGGGAAGGCCCCTGGTGACCATCGGCAAGGACACCCGTATTTCGGGGGACCTGCTCAAGGGCTCGCTGATCTCCGGGCTGTGCACTGCCGGGGCGGACGTGCTGGACCTGGGCACTCTGCCCACCCCCGGGGTGGCCTGGGTGACGGTGGACGAGGAGGCCGACGCGGGCATTGTCATCTCCGCCAGCCACAACCCCTTTGAGCACAACGGCATTAAGATTTTCAACGGCCAGGGCTTTAAGCTGTCTGACGAGCTGGAGGAGAAAATTGAGGACATTGTGCTCTTCGGCTCCAACAATGTGCCCATGAAGACGGGCGGAGACATCGGCAAGGTGAGCTACGTGGCTCCCAAGGCCAGCGAGGACTACATCGACCACCTGGAGGCCACCATCGACTCCACCCTGGGAGGCCTGCGTATCCTGGTGGACTGCGCCAACGGCGCCGCCTCCGCCACCGCCGCCCGGCTCTTTGACCGCTTCTCCAAGCTGCGCACCGACGTCATCAACGCCGACCCCGACGGGGTGAATATCAATGACCGCTGCGGCTCCACCCATATGGACGCCCTGGCCGCCATGGTGAAGGCGGGGGGCTACGACATGGGCATCGCCTTCGACGGGGACGCCGACCGCTGTCTGGCGGTGGATGAGCTGGGCAACCTCATCGACGGCGACCAGATCATGGCCGCCTGCGGCCTGGATATGAAGAATAAGGGGCTGCTTCCGGGCAGCACGGTAGTGGCTACAGTCATGTCTAACCTGGGCCTGCATATTTTCGCCAGGGAGAACGGCATGGAGCTGGAATGTACCGACGTGGGGGACCGGAATGTGCTGGAGCGGATGGTGGAGAAGGGCTATCGCCTTGGGGGCGAGCAGTCTGGCCATATGATTTTTCTGGACCACGCCACTACCGGGGACGGACAGCTTACCGCCCTGCAGCTGCTGGCCCTGTTGAAGGAGAGCGGCAAAAGGGCCTCAGAGGTCTTTGGCGCCTGTCCCCGGTATCCCCAGGTGCTTATCAATATCCCTGTGGCGGACAACGACGTGAAAAAAGCCGCCATGGCCAGCCCTCTGCTGGCGCAGGCTGTCCAGCGTGAGGAGGACGCCCTGGCGGGAGAGGGCCGGGTTCTGGTGCGGCCCTCGGGCACCGAGGCCCTGATGCGGGTGATGGTGGAGGCCAAAACCCAGCCCCAGGCGCAGGAGGCCGCCCAGCGGCTGGCCGACCTGATTCCGGAGCTCTGAGCTGATACAAGGGAAAAAATGGAAGGCTGGAAGTTTGAACAAACTTTTTCTGGAAAAGCCTTGACAAATCTGAACATTTTGTTTATTATGAAAGATAACCGGGATAATAGTATGGAACAGAAATCACGACCCACCTCAGATGAGGAGCTGTGCCTGGGCGCGGCCCAGGGAAATCCCCAGGCGGAGACTGAGCTGGTGCGCCGCTATGCCTGGCTGGTTCGGGCCTGCGCCCGCCCCCTGTTTTTGGCGGGGGGTGACAGCGAGGACCTGATTCAGGAGGGTATGCTGGGACTGCTCACCGCAATCCGCAGTTTTGATCCCGGGCGAGACGCCGCTTTTCGCACCTTTGCGGAGGTTTGTATCCGCAGCCGCCTGCATACCGCCGTCCGGGCGGCCCAGGGCGGTAAACACGCTCCATTAAATCACAGTGTTTCCTACGAGCCCCCTCTTTTTGACGGAACCAACGCGTATTTGTTTTCCAGCGCCGAAAGCCCGGAGGACGTGGTCATCGGCAGAGAGGAACTGAGAGAGCGTCTGGAGGCGCTCAAGGGCCGGCTATCCAAGTTTGAAGCACAGATCTTACCCCCCTACCTGAGCGGACTGTCCTGCGGAGAGATCGCTCAGCGGGTGGGCCGCTCACAGAAGTCGGTGGACAACGCGGTTCAGCGTATCCGCCGCAAAACGGCCCTGCAAATTTCTTCCGGCGGATCCAGCGAGAGCTGATCGCAATATCACACGCCCAGGCCAAGCGCCGGGCAAAAGTCAAAGAGAGGGAAAATTAATGTACGAAGACAAGATCCTGGTATGCAAAGAGTGCGGCAATGAGTTCACCTTTACCGCTGGTGAGCAGGAGTTCTATGCGGAGCGCGGCTTCCAGAACGAGCCCCAGCGCTGCAAGCCCTGCCGTGATG
>Ga0209694_1000305_pt1 | contig 86973 bp, 97 predicted proteins | sample GluameincwithD2O_FD_187499 | JGI IMG/M metagenome (GOLD analysis project Ga0209694, IMG submission 187499) | Mouse cecum microbial communities from Vienna, Austria - Glucosamine amended microcosms incubated with D2O (SPAdes) (version 2) | ecosystem: Host-associated > Mammals > Digestive system >... | reverse complement strand
TTGACTTATATGTCAATACTTTTTTGAAAATTTAACAAAAATGTTTTCCGGGATATGGAGGAAAGCAAAAAAGAAGAACATGAAAAAAGAGCGGAAATTCGGGCTTAAAGAGTTTCCGAGACCGCTCAAGATTTCAGAATTGGAGGAACTCGAACACTTTTATAAATCATGTCATATATACACTCATGGCAATACACAGATAATAAAATATCCCATATTGCACTATTTTGAAATTTCTATTATGCTTTACTATATTATCCGCAATACATTTCTTCTGCTATGTAAAGAAAATGAGACAAAAATAGCTATTAATGAACTTGATATTATTGCCTTGATAGACAGAGACTTTGAAATATTGTACAAACAATACAGCAAACGCTCCACTAAAAACTTTGAAAATTATTATAATCGCTAATTTAATCTGTAGAAGGGAATATAGAATTTCCCTTCGGTCTCCCTTGCTATAACGTTGTCTATTTCCCATACATTTTTAGTTTTTCGATCAATCTCCATAAATTACACCCTATGCTATCCACCAATTCATATTCATCACCAGGGAACCTTTTTGCTTGAATGACTGCTTTATCAATATAAGGCAAATATTTTCTGGCAAAATTAATACCACTTTTCCCGTGATGTGCTCTGTCCGATACTTCCTTACTTACAAAAGTATGCTGCTCCGAAACCTTCTTATTTTCTTTAATTTCATCTAACTGATCGCCAAATTCCACTTCTATATCAGCTAAATGCATAAGCAACCAAAACTCAAAACAAGGATTCGCAATATAACATTTATATCCATTATCCCTACAATACTTAATACATTCAAGCATATTAGATTCTGAATAATTGCTTACGGCAGAGATATTGCGATACGCCAGCAGTCAGAACTTGTAATTCATGACCGACATGGCCGCATTCGTGATAAGGATAGCTACGGTAATGATCCTTGTCCACCCAAAGATACTAAATTTTAAATCTTAGCTATAATTTTAAATTACTACACCAGTGGTGCTGAACCTCTCAGCACCACTTTTTCAGAAAATAATAATAATTTCTATTTTACTCTACCACAACTCTCACCACACATTCCTACTCTCCTAATCTGATGTACAAGTGAAGCAATCCAGCCTCTCCCCTTTTTCTTCCTGCGAACCCGCAGGTGCAAAAGGAAATCCATACAGACCAGCAGTATCAATACCCCTGCAAGAACCTCCGCCAGAATAACCCTCCGCCAAAGGCCAAACATCTTCTGCCAGACAAAAAACTCCTGATGAACGGCAAGACTTTGTATCTGCTCTGCCTTATCCTTAAAAAGCCTGCTGAAAAATTCAAAATCCGACCAGTAGGTAGGCAGGTAATCGCTTCCCGGATTCGCCGCATTTACTCCCGCTATCATTATCACAAGCGCTGCCGCCAGACAGCACGGCAGGATACACCGCCTGCCGATCTCCGCCGCTTTGACACCCATCCGTTCCTCCGCTTTTTCATTCTCCATCTCTTTTGGCTTCTTACGGGTTTTCCTCGAAGCCGCAATTCCAATCACAATCAGGGAAACTGCCAGAATCATAAAATACAGCAGACTATCCAGAACATAATACAGCTGGCCGTCTATCTGCTGGCCGTCAGTGCTTCCAAATAGCGCTTCAATGATACTGACCGCCTGATTTACAGACTGGTCCTCCTCTTTTTTGCGTACCGTAATCCCGTCAAATACTTCTCCTTCCTCTGCCGGAATCACACAGATAGGAGCACTCCCTTTCAGCACTCCGGCAATCTGCCAGTTCTTTTCATCCATTCTGACTTCCAACCCCAGCACACTATCCGAGCCAAACAACTGCCGGACCGTATCCTGGTCAAGCAGACAGACATTCTTTTCTCCTTCCGTAAAATACCTTCCGTCAGCCAGCTCCTTCCCAAAGACGGCGGCCGGCTGCCCCTTCATCTGATAGCAGGATACTTTCTGGTCGTGCCCGGTATCCTCGGACAACACTTTGAAATCCCCACATGCTTTCCAGACTGCCCCTTCTGAAAAAATCTCACTGTCTTCACTTTTTTTCCACTGCTCAAAAGCCGTTTCTGTCACTGCCCCTGCCGGATAAGATAAGGACATCATGTCTGCCTGTTCCTTTAACCGCAAAAGCCCGTTTATGATCCAGATATTTACCATGACAAATACCAGCATCAGCACCAGGATTCTGATTTTCTGCCATCTTATTTTCATTCTCTCACCTATGCCTGTTTCCATACAAAATGCATTGATCCCATTCTTATCACTTTCATAGATAATTATCATCCGCATATCCGTTTTTACTCTTTCAGCCTTACCCGGTCTCCTTCTACCACATACTTTTCAGATGATACAATCACCTGATCCGTGTTCGTAAGCGTGGAAGTGATTGCCGCACTTTTCGCATCTTTCTCTAACACAGTAACCGGAACGCGCTTTGCAGTCTGCAGCGTGCCAAGCATACGGTCTTCCTCGGAAAGAACCAGACAGTACGCTTCATTTGCATCTTCCCGCAGTGCGCTAAGCGGTATAATCTGGTCATACTCTTTTTCTGATGAGGTCTCAATACTCCAGGTAAACTGTTCCCCGCCTCCCACATTTGTATTCTCCGGAAGCGGCGCTCGCCAGAATGTCTGCATAGAAGAAGCGCCTTGGCCTGCCGCATCGTCCACGCTGCCTCCCTCTGCTATTTCTCCCGTCTCCATTCCTATGGATTCAATCTTTACGGTTTTTTTCTTCCCTGCTGCAAGCTGGACTCCCACTTCGGCGCCGACCTTTAATTTTTCTTTATCTTCTGCCTTGACCATGCCCTTTAGCTGGAAACCGCCGCTCCCAGTCACAAAGATTTCCGAGCCTGTAGTCACCGCGCCGGCCTGCACACCAACCTGCAATACGGTACAATCTAAAACTGCGCAGATCTTACCGTCTGCCGCCTGATAGGACAAAAGCCGTTCCAGCTCCTTTCTGGCCTGTTCAACCTGCACCTGCGCTGCTTCGGCTCCCAAAAGCGCCGCCTGGGCTGCATTTGCTGCATTCGTATTCTGGGCCGCATCCTCCTGTCTTGCCAGTTCATAAGCATTCTGTGCCTGGTTTACGGCCTGCTGGGCTGTCTGTACTTCTGCATTCGCTTCCTGAAGTGCTGCTTCCAGCTCCTGCTTCTTCGCAGCAACGTCGTCCTCTTCCCCATCCGGTACAGGCGAATTAATAAACTGGTTGTAGGCTGCCTCCGCCTCCGCCGCTTTCTGCTGGGCCGTCTGAAGCCCAAGCTGCGCCTCGGAAAGCGTCTGTCCTGCCCCTGTCGTTGCCGGAACCCTCGCCGGTTCCCTAGCAGACACCTGCTGCTGTGATACCTGCAATTCTAACTGGTTCAGTTCAGCCTGTTTCTTATCAATTGACTGCTGCAGATACTCCTTACGGAATTGAACCAGACGCTCCCCCGCTTTTACCGTGCTTCCCGGATCTGCCACCCATTCCACCTGCTGTTCAGGCCATAAAAATAACTGGTCCTGCTGTACCGTCACCACAGTACCGTTCCCATCGTAAGAATAAGACAGCTTTCCCCGTCCCACCTTCTCTACTCCCACCTGAGCTACCAGCATAGAGGCTGCCGCTCTGGAAATAACCCCGCCGGCCGCCATAATGATCAGAAATCCGGCAATAATCCGAATCATCCATTTTTGATTTATCTTTTTTTTCCTGTCCACTTCGTCAATCCTTCCATAATTAGTGTCTTGTCTCGTTGACAGACAAGCGAACCCATACATATCCCTGTAAAAAGTGGTTAAGCCTTCACCCCGGATGCCACAATCCCCTGTTCCAGGCTGTCCTGGCCATAGAAGAACAAAAGCAGCGCCGGAAGCAGTGTTATGATGGATGCCGCAAAAGCTGCCGCAATCTCCGTATTTACCATCTGCGGCAGATAAAGCGACAGGGGCCACAGCGCCTCTGTCTTAAGGTATGTCATTGGCTGTTCGATTGTATTCCAGTATTCCAGGAATCCCAGTATCAGGATAGAGAAAATACCTGGCATCCCCAGCGGTATACCCATAGATACAAATATCCTTAAGTCCCCGGCGCCGTCAATCTTTGCCGCCTCCAGCAGTTCCTTCGGAATGCCTGCAAAGGTCTTCTGCAGGATAAATACCGGCAGTGTGGAGAAAATACCCGGCAGGATCACCGCCGCACGGGTGTCCATTAAGTCCATCGTATTCAGGACCAGATACCCAGATACCATTGTTACCTGAAACGGCAGGATCATCAGAAGCATATAAAGAAACCACAGCACCTTTTTCCCCGGAAAACGGAACTGGGCAAATGCCCATGCCGCAGGCACCGCTGCAAGGAGCTGCCCTGCCAGCACCAGGATGGTCTGTATCATGGAATTCCAGAAAGCGGTAAAATACTCCGGCGAATCCAGCAAAAGGCGGACATACACGCGCAATGTCGGATACATGGGGAAAACACGCAGTTTTGCACTTTCCCCATAATCTGCAAGCACCGCGCCGCATGTTTCCAGAAGTTCCTGTCTTCCCATCAGAGAATTTGCAGTAAGCATAAAGAGCGGAAATACCATAACCGCAAGGACAATCAGAAGGAACACCCTAAGAGCCCACTGCACCAGCACTTTATATCCTCCGCTCTTCGATTTTCTTTGTATGATTTTTCCACCATTCTTCCGCACCCAGTATCCCTCCTGTCAGAATGACTAACATCACAGCCGCCGCCGTCATCTTCTGAATATCCAGATTCACAAACCAGTTGTTGAAAAGATGCTGCAGCATATAAATACTCTCATGGGGATAGTCTCCCGCCAGCAGATACGCCTCCCGGAATACCCGGAATGCGTTTACAAACGAAAGGAGCCCCGTTACAAATGTTGTTTCTTTTAACTGCGGCAGGGTAATATACCAGAAACAGGCCCATTCTCCCGCCCCCTGTACCCTTGCCGCCTCATACTGCTCCTCTGGAATCGCACCAAGCCCCGCGAGCCAGAGTATCATGTCATAGCCAAGATTCTTCCATATATAACAGGCAACCAGTATCCAGAACGCCGAGTCAGACGCAAGCCAGTCACGTCCAGTAATCCCGAATATTCCTACAAGCTGCCCAAGCCATCCTTTTTCATCAAATACCATCTGAAAGAAAACCACTACAGATGCCGCCGGAATCGCCATCGGAAGAAGGAACCCTGTCTTCATCCATCTCTGGAACTTTGTCACATGGCCTACTAAAACCGCTGTGCCAAGCGACAGGACCAGAAGCAGGGGAAGGCAGACCGCCATGAATCTCGCCGTATTCCCTGCTGCCAAGCGAAACGCATCATTCTCCACCACCATCCGGTAGTTTTCCATGCCCACAAATCCGCTGCCTACTGCCTGCTGAAAAGACCTTTTGACAACATCCATAAATGGAATGAGCACGAAGCCCCCCGTCCCCAGGAGGCTTGGGAGCAGGAACAGGTATCCGTTCCTGACCTCCCTTCCTTGTCTTTCCGATCTCTTTTTATTCCGCAAGGTACGTATCCACTTTCTGTGCGATGTTTTTTGCTGCCGTTTTTGCATCAACATTTCCTCCCAGACATTCATCTGCCTCTGTCTGATAAATATTCCAGATGACACAGTCCTGTGTAGCCGGCTTCTCTAATGTGCGGCAAATGGCAATCAGGCCATCGACCTCCTCTTCTGTCGGGTAGCTTACATCCAGCACAATCTCTTCCTCGCCTTCAAACTTCCAGCTTGACATGGTCACAAGCCCTGTTGCATATTCACTTGCCAGCTCCTCCTTGAGGATTCCCATTCCGGATTCCAATACCGACAATCCGTCTCCTACTGGCTTGCCCTGTACTTCCGGCGAAAACAGATACTTCACAAATTCCTCTGCGATGTCCTTCTGCTTTGTGTCTTTATTAATTCCTATGATACCTTTCGGTATATAAAGCCCATCCAGTGTATCCGGTGAAAGACTCATCTGACGCATAAGCGTATACGGGGTCATCATATCCGTCACGCTTGCAATCTTACTGGTGGCGACGCTGTCCGGATGGTTGATAATGGCTGCGCTTCCTCCGTTGCTGAACATATCCTGCTGGAAAATCTTTGCCGCCGTTCCCATATCCATCTGGGCCGACCCGTCCTCGTCGAATATCTCCGCCCGCGCATTTGCCGCAATCTTAACTTCTATCTCCAGCAGATCTGCCAGCTTCTCCTGGTCAACCTTGCCGTCCTTATTAATAACCTCATCCTGATACATCTGAAATAAGAAATCACGGATATAATCCCTCTGCGCAATTCCAAATATGCTTGCCTGGGGATGCTCTTCCAAGTAGGATTTCAGGCTGTCAAGGGATGACAGCGCTGCCTTTGTATTTTCATCTCCGTATATAACCGGCATGCTGAATTTCACCGGCATTCCGTATATCTTTCCGTCCTTCTGCGCTGTGCTTTTCAATATGGATTCCAAGTACGTCTCCTGCGCTGTCAGCTCATCTGCCAGGTCTGTCAGGTCAGCCAGGATTCCTTTCTCAATATACGACTCTGCCGAGAGGCCGTCTAACAGAAGTACATCCGCCCCGTTTCCTCCAAGCAGCTCTGTGTTCAGGGTACGGATATCGTCCATGGTAATCCCTTCCTCTTTCCCCGAAGTCAGGAATTCTACTTTAACATCCGGATGTGCCTTCTGGAATCCGAGAAGCGCATCCTCTACCGTCGCATTTTCCGAAAGGCCGAATACCCTCAGCGTATTCTCGGGAACCGCCATTGCCTCGGCGTCATACACATAATGCATAAGGCTCCACGTTGACGCTTTTGGCTGGCTGTAGAGGACATAGAAATCATCCTCCTGCCCTTTTATGAATCCCGCTATACGGTTCAAAGAAGAGCCCATTGACGCCATCGTGCCATCCAGGATTACTTCTCCAACCTCATTGCCCAATACCATCCGCATGATACCTTCTCCGGAAATGATGTACCAGTTTTCTTCATTACCGCACATCATGATCCCTTCCTGCTGGTCAATCTTCATCGTGCCCTTCTCTGCTGCCCCGGAATCATAGACCGTAACCACGCCATCCTCCGTATTTGCTGCCATATCCCCGTTTTCCGCCGCAAAAAGCATCCTCTGCTCACTGGAACTGCCTTCTACACTGTTAAGCTCCTGCATGACCTCCATCGAAGATGCGTCGATCACTACCACTTTTGACTGGTACATGTCACTCAGCCAGTAGTTCCCTGCCCCGTCAACCTGAAGATTGGTCACCGCAGGGTATCCGTTATCGCCCTGCTGGCTAAGATAAGGAATGGACTGCTCAGCACCTGTCTGTCCGTCCTCACTTTTTGCAATATGCGTAAGCATCTCTTCGTCCGTACTTCTTGCAATCTGTGCCCCCTCTTTTGTCTCCTGTATCTCCTGCAGGCGGAGGTTCTGCCCTCCGTAAAGCTGGCCAATCCAGTCCAGCGGGGTCTGTTCCCAGTTCCCTTCCTTATATTCATAACGGAATACCTTCGTATCTTCTGCCTCTGAAAATAGAACCGGGTTTCCATCCTTTGACTTTGCCATGTTCAGGATCTTCTCCCCCTCCTGTATCGGCAGTTCCATATCATTCTCCACATAACGGCCCTTCACAGAAGTATTCTCTTTATTCTGTTCTTCCGTTTTTCCCTTGCCGCAGCCGGATAATAAACCTGCTGCCAATACGGCAGATAACAAAAATGCCGCCGTACGCTTTACGTATCTTCCATGCCTTCCCATTTTCATTCACATAATCTCCCTTCATACATACATAATGCGCAGTTTATGAACAGCTGCACGCCAGCTTGCTGAAAGCAGGCAGGTCATAAATGCTATCTACCACTATACACATTTTTCCTCAAAAAGACTTCCAAGAACAAAACTACTTTTCCGCCCTTTGTTAAGGTTTTTTTGAGGTTTCCATCATCTCACAGCATTTTACATTCACCACCGCCCCTGACTCTGGCTCCTCCACATCTGCCTCGATTCCTCCCCTGTAACCAAGAGGATGCTAAAAAGGGCCCTGCCGGAAAATGATTTGTTTCCCGACAAGCCCTTTTTATTACCATCTCATATTATGTACATCCAGTCCATCCTGCCAATATAAAACAGCTCATCTGCTCAATTACCAAAATCCATAATCATTACGGAAGAAGCATGTATGGTATCGCCATCCCTCGTACCTGATACTTCTGTCTGCCTACCGCTTGCCAAATCACTGCTGCTGCCCGGTGTATCTGTATGCGTTGCCCCCATATCCGTAGATGAGCGCACCGTGAAGGTGGTCTGTTCTGTAAATACAATCTCCAACTGTTTCGCTTCCTCCGGGTCAAGCACCGCAACCTGCCCCGCATCTCCCTGGTCGTCTGTCTGAATCTCCTTTCCCGTAAAAGAGCCTTCTAAAACTTCTCCTATTTCTACTGACAGTCCGTTTATCGGTGTGCCTGTGCTTTCCGTCTCCCCGGCTATCTCTGGATTGTCGCTGTCCGGCGTCTGCCCTGCCTGTGTATCTTCCGTCTTCTTTTCCGGTTTTGAAGCTCCCTGTGTATCTGTATCCTTCGTACTGTCTTCTTTTCCGCTTCCGCATGCTACAAGCAACAACGCCAAAAAGGCTGCAACTGCCATGACGCATAATCTTCGGTTTCTGTTCTTTCCTTCATTTGCCATCTCTAAAATCCTGCCTTTCTAAAATATTTGTCATATATATCCTACCAAGCCATTCTCTAAAAAAACTCTAAAACTGCTAAAATTTTTGTGAAATTATAATCCAAGGAAATTTGACATGATATTGTTGAAGTGGTGTTATACTAATAAGCAGTTGAGTATGACCCCTTCTGCTATAGTTTTTATGACTATTTCTGAAATAGGAGTTTGATATAAATCAAGCTCCTATTTTTAATTTCTATATCCACACCAGAAAATAAGATTTATAAAATACAAAAACGGCCCTTCATTTCGCAAAAGAGAACGAGGTTATTGTCCGCAGTCTGCCATAATGATAGAATCGCATTGTGATTTATATGATTCAAAGTAAGGAGTGTGAAAGATGCGTATTTTAATTGTAGAAGACGACAGAGAATTATGCAGCGCCTTAAAATTACAGCTTTCTGCCAAAAAACATACTGTTGACTGCTGCCACGCCGGAAGTGAGGCGATCTATCTTGCCATGTCCGGCGCTTACGACCTAATTCTTTTGGACCGCATGCTGCCGGAGCTCGACGGACTGGCCATCCTGAAAGCCATCCGCCAGAATCACATCAGCATACCCATCATCCTGACAACTGCACTGAGTTCTGTAGACGACCGGATTGCCGGCCTGGACTGCGGGGCAGACGACTATCTGGTAAAACCCTACGCCATAGAGGAACTCCTTGCGCGTATCCGCGCCCTCTCCAGAAGGCCCCTTGCATTTTCAGACCAGACCTGTCTATCCTTTCTGGATATCCAGTTCGATATGGAGGCCAGGATTCTGACCTGCAACGAAAAAGAGCAACGCCTTTCCAAACAAAAGGCTCTCCTCATGGAATTCTTCTTACGCAATCCGGGAAAGACCCTGACAAGGGAACAGATCTTCCTGCGTGTCTGGGGTTCGGAAAGCGCCGTAGAAGACGGCAATCTTGATACATATATTTATTTCCTCAGAAAACACCTGCGCTCTTTAGGGAGCTGCGCAAATATTGCCACAGTACATGGCATGGGATACCGATTGGAGGACGGCAATGTTTCCTAAACTACAGAGAAAATTAGTTTTTCTTTATACCTTAAGTACCGGGCTGATCATAACTTTTATCCTGTCCATAACATTTCTTTTCTACTTTACCTCACAGGAAAACCGCCAGGAATCACTGTTCCAAAAACATCTTTTTACTCTGATGTTCCAGCTTCAGGGTAATTCCCACTTTACGGATCTGTTTCTGGCACAGATGGAGGAGAAAAACCAGCTCATCATTCATATAGAAGAAAACAACTCGCCCCTTTTCTTTCCTGGTTCATACAGACCGGATACGAGACGGGAGATTCTTCTTTCATATGCAGAAAAAGCTGCGGACAAGGAAGGCATTTTCACAGATTCCTACCCTATCTCCTCAAACATGTTGCAGACCTCCATATTTCAAATCCATGGAGACAGCCGGGATGTCTATCTTGGGAATATCCTTGTCCTCCAGACCCCTGCCGGATATAAAAAGCTCACCCTGCTGCAGGACATCTCTGACAGCAGAAAGAAATCCCTGAAAACCGGATGTTTCTATTTATTTATCGACCTGTTTGGAATCCTGCTCCTCTTTCTGAGCGGCCGCTGGTTCGTCCGCCGTTCCCTGCGCCCTCTGGAAGAAACATACCAAAAGCAGCAGGATTTTGTAGCCGCAGCCTCCCATGAGCTTCGTTCTCCGATTGCAGTCATCCAAATGACCGCAGATGCAGTCTCTTCCCATTCAGCAGAGGATACCCGTCTGCTTTCTGTTATTAAAAACGAATGCCGCAGGGGAAGCGCCCTGATTAAAAATCTTCTGCTCCTTGCTTCTGCCGAACAGAGGGAATGGGCTGTAAGAAAACGGAAATTTGAAATAGACGATCTCCTCCTAAGCCTTTTGGAGCTTTACGAACCGCTCTGCCTGTCCAAAAACGGAACCCTGCAGTTACGCCTGCCGGAGGAGCCGCTTCCGCCAGTATCAGCAGACCCCGAACTATGCCGACAGATTTTGACCATCCTGCTCGATAACGCCATCGCATATTCTCTGACGCGGCCTTCAAGAAAAATCCTTCTTAGGGCTGAACACTGCCATCCCCATACACTGGTTTTCGTCGTGGACCATGGCCCCGGAATCCCTGACGAGGAAAAAGAATTTATCTTCGACCGCTTTTATAAAAGTGATAAATCCCGAAATAAAAAAGACCATTTCGGACTTGGCCTGTCCATTGCCATTACCCTTGCAAAAATCCAGGGATTAAAGCTTGGCGTGCAGGATACAGACGGCGGCGGAAGTACTTTCTATTTGCAGATATAATCAAAAATGACAGGAGGATCAAACACATGCCATACTACAAAAAACCTAGATTCTGGATAATAACCGCAGCCGCCATAATATGCCTTACCGTATTTATACTCTTTTCCAGAAACTTAAAGGAAGACAGCAGTAATCCTGCAGCTTCAGCGGATGACAAAAAGCATTCGGCTTCTTTTTCGGCTGCCATTATAGAAGCCGACGAGCATTCCTTACTGGTCGAACCTGTAGAGGGCTCTGCTGAATTATCATCCTCTGACCGCATTTCAATTCCTATAGAATATATGCCAAAATCCCCCACTCCAAAGGTTGGGGATATCATCAGCATCCAGTATAACGGTGAAATTATGGAATCCTATCCCGCACAACTAGGGGAAATATATGACATCCGGTTTATAGAGACAGACAGCGGCAGGCTCCATTATCACAACAATTAGCGCCCTATTTGCTCATGTTCCAGGCCATCTCCCAGAAAGCCAGCTCGTAGCGGGAACAGGCCACAAAAATATCTTCCAGATGCCGCACCTGCTGTTCGGTATAGTGCTGGGTCAGCCGATCTGTCATTTCCAGCAGCAGGACGTTCGCTTCGCCGTAATGGGGATCAGCGTAGCCCCTGACCCAATCGCCGTAGAATGGATGCTCCTGTGCCGACGGATTGTTCTCTACAATCTTTTTGGCAATCACCTCATAGCTGTAGGCACAGGACAGGATAGCGGCCAGAATCTCCGCCTCCCCCTCCTCATAAGCCACCCGGAGCATATAGGACGTATAGGAAAGATTGTCCAGCGACCGGGGCGTTGCCTCCAGCTCATCCCGTGAAACTGAGAACTTACCCATATAGCCCCGATGGATATCCATCTCTCCCTCGGTCAGCAGGGTCACATACTTGGAGAAAAGCTGAATGGTTTCGGGGCTTTTTGCCTTGGCAATGCCCAGGGCGAACACCTTCGCATACTCCTCCAGATAAAGGTAATCCTGAATGATGTAATACTTAAACTTCACCTGCTCCAGAGTACCGTCCTGGATACCTTTCACAAAGGGATGCTCATTGTATGCCGCCCAAATATCTTTTGTTGCGGATAAAAGCCGTTCTGTTGTCTTTATGGTTATTTTCATGACTCTGCCTCCTTTGCGTATTCACCGGTCAGATTGAAATTATGCTGCATGGGTCCCCGGCCCTTCCCCAGGTTCAGCATGGCATTAAGCGCGCCGGAGATGTATTCTTTGGACCGCCGGATGGATGTGGGCAGGTCAAAGCCCTTGGCCAGATTTGCCGCTATGGCGCTGGACAACGTACAGCCAGTTCCATGGGTATTGGGATTATCAATGTGGGTTCCGTAGAACCATGTCCCCGCGCCATCCGCATAGAGGTAATCATTGGCGTCGTTGATGTTGTGCCCGCCCTTGAGCAGGACCGCACATCCATAGGCGCCGCTGATCTGTCTGGCCGCGGCTTCAATATCCTCCTGGCTTTGAATGGCCATGCCGGACAGGATCTCTGCCTCCGGGATATTGGGCGTAGCCACAGCCGCCAGGGGGAGCAGGCAGGTTTTCAGTTTATCCACCGCCTCTTCGGAAATCAGCCGGTCGCCGCTGGTAGCCACCATTACCGGATCCACCACAACGTTCCCCGCCTGATAGAAGCGCAGCCGCTTGGCAATCTTCTCAATCAGTCCGCAGGAGGCCACCATACCGATCTTCACCGCATCGGGCGGGATGTCCTCAAATACCGCGTCAATCTGCTGTCCGAGAAAATCGGGCGTCATCTCTACAATTTCTCTTACACCGGTGGTATTCTGCGCTACCAGCGCCGTAATGGCGCTCATGGCGAAAACACCGTTCATGGTCATCGTTTTCAGATCGGCCTGAATCCCGGCGCCTCCGCTAGGGTCTGTCCCAGCGATTGATAATACTGTTCTCATTGCTATCTCTCCTTTGCATTATTTTTATTAAGCGACGGAAAGTGGTGCCCCCGATCCGCCGCTTGAAGCTTTCGGATGTCAGGAAGTAAATTCCTTAAACCGGAAGGAGCTTCTGAAGTTTATCCAGCTGCGCCAAGTCTTTCAGGTATACATCGGACAGAACGCGGATTTCTTCCTGATTCTTTTCATGGCTGTCACAGACCGCCGCCACAGGGAACCCGGCTTCTTTCGCCGCTTTGATGGCATAGAGCGCGTCATCAAACACAACCGTCTCTGACTTTTCTGTTCCCAGGAAGCGAAGTGCCGCCTCAAAGATATCCGGCTCATCCTTGCCGTGTCCCACTTCATTGCAGGTGAAAATCTCGCCAAAATAAGACAGCGCTTTGCACCGCTTCAGAGCGGCCTCCACCAGATACCGGTCAGTGGCAGTGGCGATACACAGCTTGACGCCGCTTGCCCTAAACCGCTTAAGCAGCTCCTCCACCCCCGGTTTCAGCGGAACCTCAAAACAGTAATACCGCTCCAACATGGCGTTGACCCCATCCATGATCTCATCAATACCAAGCTTCACGCCATACTCGGTCTGATAGTAGCGGGCCGCCTGGCGCAGGCTCATATTCTTAAACACCTCGTTCAGATTCTCTTTCGGCTCATATCCGATAGAGCGCAGATAAGTCTCTCCGATGGTGTCCCAGATAAACATGGAGTCCAACAGCGTGCCGTCCACATCAAAAATCGCGCCGCGAATCCTCATGCCCTCACCATCCCCTCTGCCAACAGGCGAAGCTTTCGGCAGGTATCCTCAATATCCTCCGCCGAAAAAATGGCTGATACCAGGGCCACACCGTCCACACCGCTGCCGGACAGCTTAAGAAGGTTGCCCCGGTTAATGCCTCCGATGGCCACAACGGGCACGTCAACCGCATCGCAGATGGCGCGTAAGGTCTCATTCGTCATCTGATCCACATCTGTCTTCGTGCTTGTGGGGAACACCGCCCCCCAGACCCAGATAGTCCGCACCGTTCCGAACAGCCCGTCGTGCTTCTTCCACCGTATGGACAGAGACACCCAGGAGCATAGCGTCCCCCACCCGGCGGCGAACCTCGCCCGCCGCCATGTCCTCCTGGCCCACATGGATACCGTCCGCCTGGCAGGCGATGGCGACGTCCACATTGTCATTCACAATGAACGGCACGCCATACCGGTGGCACAGGGCACAGATATCTTTGGCCTCCTGAAGAAACGCCGTCTCATCCATCTCTTTCTCCCGCAGCTGCACACAAGTCACACCGCCCTTCAATGCCGCCTCCACCTGCTCACAGAGCGTCTGTTCCCCTGTCCAGGCCCGGTCAGTAACGGCATAGAGCAGCATATAGCGTTTATCGCACTTCATAATTTGCTCCTTTCTCCAACCTTGCAGGAGTCAGGCGGTACATGGCGTCGATGATATAGTTCCGATAGGAAGCGTTGCCGTCCAGTTCGGTCATACGCCTGTGGGCAATCTCCCCGCACAGACCCATGGCGCACACGGCTGCGGCTGCCGCCTCAAGGGGATGCTCCGGGTTGGCGGTGACAAAGGCCGCCGTCAGGATGGAAAGCTGGCAGCCGGTCCCGGTAATAGAAGACATCTCCGGATGGCCGTTGCGGATACAGAATGCCCGCTCTTTGTCCGCCACGATATCAATGGCTCCGGTGACAGCAATAACCGCCCCGGTGCGCCGGGCCAGTTCCCTGGCAAAGGATACCGCCCCGTCCAGATTGTCTTCTGTCACCCTGTCCGCCACGTCGGCATCCACCCCTTTGGTGGTGCCGCTGCCGTAAGCCAGCGTCTTCATCTCCGAGATGTTGCCCCGGATTACCGTAAGCTTTAGCTCTTCAAGCAGCCGAAGTGCCGTATCCGTCCGCAGCGCGGAGGCCCCAGCTCCCACCGGATCCAGCACCACAGGATGCCTCAGCTCGTTGGCACGCTTCCCGGCAGCAAGCATAACCGGGATGGTGCGCTGATTCAGTGTGCCGATGTTGATAGCCAGCCCTTTGCAGATGCCGGTGATTTCCACGGCATCCTCCGGGTCATCTGCCATAATGGGTGAGCCGCCGCAGGCCAGCAGCATATTGGCACAGTCGTTGACGGTGACATAGTTGGTGATACAATGAACCAGGGGTGACTTCCCCCGTACATTTTCAAAAATCTGTTCAAACATAGTATGATACTCCTTTGTAAAATGAGAAAAAACATCCCTGCATGGCGGCGCTTTCCCGGTTGATGGCAGGCCGATATCGTCTGCCAAGTACAACTTTGCATTAATCTTGAAGTAATAGTGCTCGATATTCGTGTCATCTGTGCGTCTCTTAACCGACGGCGTAGCGGGCTACGTCTAGGTTAAGAGACGTGCAGATGGCGCGGATAGCGAGTGCTTATTACTCAAGAATTAATGCAAAGCTGTACTAGCTGCAAAAACTCAACAAAAAACAGGAGACATCTGCATAGCATGCCCCCTGAAAAAGTACCGATCTCCACGACTTCCTCCGGCGGCATTATCCGCATCAGGTTCAAGGGTCGAAGGTCTACCTTCCTCTCAGCCTGTCACACAAGCTCCCCTGTTTATTTTGTTATAGGAATTATATCATTCTATTTATTGCTTTACAAGTGACTGTCTTAAGAAAAATGAATTTTATGTGAATCCTATCAGCCTATCTTAAGCGGCAGCTTCATGAAATAGACAAGCCCTCCTTTTCTCTATAATCTCACAATGCAATATAAAACTTTCCTGTCTCCTAAAAACAAAAAAACTTCACCAAAAAGCAAAGTTATTTCTGTTCCAAACTACATCCAGCATAAGCTGTCTGCCAAAATTAAAATATTGCATCTATCTAAAGTATAACATGCAAAGCCTCTGATCCGTATGGATTCCTCATACCATACCGGACTATTCTGTACCACTTTGACTCCATAAAGAAAAGGCTGGATACATTTTGCATAAATATATACTTTCTTCTCTTAAATTCTCTTTTCATCACCCGTTTATTTCCTGCTTATAAAATATTCTGCAGCTTATTCTATACATTGTGTAAATCCAGATCGCCGCAATCAAGGGAGACGCACATAAATTGTAAAAATAAGCTGATCCGTGATTTTCACACCGAGCATCATTAATATTTCATACACCATAAAACATATTCCCAAAGGAACAGCAAATGAAATCAGTAAAAGCATACGCCCCTTTTCCGCACCATACTTAAAGACCAATGGAATAGACATACTTCCGAAAATAACCGAGACGATGAGTCCGACAAATCCCATAAAAAGCATTGTTACTATCCCTTCCATACTTAACGCCATCTTATGCATAGCCACTCCCCCTGCCACACCAAAAATGGTTCCTACGCAAATACCAGCAATACAGAAAATAATAAGAACAATAAATTTGGCCTTAACTATATCTTTTTTACATATCGGCATAACCAAAGCATATTTAGACCATTTACAATGATCATCAAACGTAAACGTTGTTACAATCATCATGCTGCATAACACTCCTGATGAAATAATATAGCTTTCCACCCCCGAAACCATAATCAAACCAATAGCAAACACCAGTAAGATTAACAGCATCGACTTTGCATTATGACCAATATTATATAAATCTTTTAAAATGAGACTCTTCATTTGACTGCTCCCCCTTTACATACATCAAAAGCATATCTTCTATCGATATTGTATCTACCATAGCATTTTTATATTTTCTTTTTGCCTTTTCCTTATCCCCAACAAGTATGTTCCATCTGGTCCCATCCTTCCGGCACGCTAAGATATCTGCTTTATCAACTTTCTCAAACAAGCCTGACTCACATCGAATTACCCCGTAACCATTGTACAGGTCACTTTTCCTCTTAGAGAAGATAACCCTCCCACGATGAATGAATGTAATATAATCTGCCACTTTTTCCAGATCTGTAGTAATATGCGACGACATCAAGATGGAACGCCCCTCTTCTTTGACAAATCCTGCAAATATCTCAAGAATATCATCCCGCATAACCGGGTCAAGTCCGCTCGTTGCCTCATCCAGAATTAACAACTTCGGCCGATGCGACAATGCAGCAGCAATACTCAATTTCATTTTCATCCCTTTGGACAAGGTTTTAATTTCTTTTATCTGTGGAATACTGAAACGCTCCAGGAGATTCTGATATGCAGGGTTATCCCATTGCTTATATGCTGCAGCACAAATTTTTCCAACTTTTTCTGGTGTCAGTGTCTCGTAAAAATTAATCCCATCAAATACAACGCCTATATTTTCTTTGATCTGTATTGTCGAATCAAGTTCCTTCCCCCAGAATCTTACTGTTCCCTTATCTTTTTTTATAAGACCCAGAATGGCGTTGATTGTTGTGCTTTTTCCGGCTCCGTTTTCTCCTATTAATCCCATAATGGAACCTTTAGGAATTGAAAAGGAAACCTGATCCAGTTTAAAATCCCCATATTTCTTTGTCAAATCCTTAATCTGCAATATTTCATCCATGATCTGTCCTCCGTATCCAGAAACGACTGGACTTTTCCTTATCTTTCATATAATGATAGGAATCCATATCTGGCTTACATAATCCTTATCCTTTGGATTCCCTTCACCATACCATTCCACCGCCGGACATTCCCCATATTGGAATGAATGTCTGGGCAGCCATTCCCCTTTTAAATATTTCCATCCATTTTGTATTGCATGCGGTACCTCACCCCTGCACTCTATAATCGCCCAAGTATGTCCTGATAATTTATATTCAGAAACATTCCGTAATTCATGCCTTATGGATGGACGGACTTCACCCAGCGAAATGCCTCCTTTGAAATCACTTTCCAGCTGCTGTGACAATACAATCATAACTGAATGCTGCCATTCATTTTTATTATCAGAGACCCCTGCCGGCCAGATCTCTTCTTTTGTCTGAATATTCCAGGAATACTGCTGTTTTCGTATCTTCTCCATTTGGGGATAAATCTGCAACCTTGTTTCATGCTTCCTTGCCTCTCTCGGTGAAACGCCATGAAACCTGCGGAACGCCTTAGTAAAAGAGGTAGGTGATTCATATCCGTATCTATTGCTTACTTCTGCAATCCTAATGCAGCTGCCTTTTAAATCATATCCGGCAAATGTAAGCTTACGCAGCCGGATATATTCGGACAGGCTGATTCCGTTTATATAAGAGAATACCTTTTGGAAAAAAGCATAAGAACAACCGGCAATCTCTTCAATTTCCTTTTCATCTATAGCCCGCTCTCCATAATCCAGGCTACTCTCAATACAACTGATTATTCTCTGTAACTTTTCATCCCACTCCATATCATCTCTCTTTCTTTGCCTTACATCTCCCTTTGCTATGCCTGTGCCTTGCCGGCACTGGTTTTAAGCCCCAGATACGCAATATAAGTTTATCAACCCTACCTTTCTCCTGCAACAAGGTTGTCCATTTTTGCAGAATGAGGTGCCATATTTGCAGTTAAAGGATCTCCTGCTATCAGGCATTCTATTTTTCTACTTTTAATCCTGTGTTGACAATAACAGTACTGCTGTAAATACATCTTTTTCTACTTTACAAGAGAGATAACCCCCATACTTTTCCGCCATCTTATTTACGCTGCCAATCCCCAGGCCATGCAGACCTTTTTCTTTTTTGGTTGACAGGAGCGTATCCCCCTGCACGGCAATCTCCCCTGAATATCCATTTATAATCCTGAATACACAAAACCCTCCGACATCCTGCATAAAAATACGTACCTTCACATATTTCTGTCCCCGACATTCTCCGGCGGCACGCAGCGCATTGTCTAGCAGATTTCCCAGTATTGCGACCAGATCAATATCGGAAACCATCTCTAATCTTACTCCCGGCTCCACATAAGCATCAAATTCAACCTGGTTCTTTTCCGCCCGTCCTTTTTTCTCGGATAATATCATGTTCAGTACATGATGGCTGCAGAATATTTCCGTCCCACTGTCCTCTATATGCCCGTTCATCTCCTCCACTGCCTTCATAATACTTTTACAGTCGCCCTGCCTTGCAAAATTATGAATCATAGACAGGTAATGGTTCATATTATGAACGAACTCATTATGGCTTCCCTGCACTTCGTCCATCTGCGTATAATATTTTAAATCTGCCTGCTGTTTTGTAATGAGAATCTGATTTTCCGCATTTTGGTACATTTCTTCCGAATATCTGTTAAATGCATAGAACACAAGGATATTCCCGGTCAGCAGAAGGCTGAAGCAAACGGTGATCAGTACCTTTACATAGACATTCGTACCAAAATCAAAACCCGAATAGAAAATTCCTGCCATGATACCAAAACCGGCCACCGGCAGGCACAGATATTCCAAAAAGATATGATTATCCATCTTCCTCTTTGATGTCCCGATAAACTGTTCTACCAGTACAAACATAATATAGGTTAAAAGTTTCAGGGACAGGATCTCCAGATGAACCCCTGACATCAGCATATTCTTCTCATTCGTCTGGTTGAAGATAATTGCAAACAGACACTCACTCGCGAATATAATGGAATATGCGACTACGTAGCACAAAACCCTGCTCCCCGTCTTTCCTTCAAATAAAACCATCACAAAGACAAAGCTTATGACTATGAACATGACAAGGTTCAGCTCCCGTTTCCCCACCAGATTCACCGCATACAGGCTGAACACCGCCCCTGCATTCGTAAGATAAAGCTTCTTAGGTTCCAGCGCCCAGGACTTCTTTTCAAAAAAACATTCAAAAAAGGTATAGACAAGATATATCTCCACGATACAGTACACCAGTAATATATATTTATCAATAAAGTTCATACTATTCATAGCATCACTCCATATATTTGCGGCTGACCCATTCTGCAAAATAACTCCGGAATTCCTTTAGCCTGGAGCGGGAAATCGTCAGAATCGTGCCATCCTTTAATTTCATCTCCCCGTCCGAGCACATCTTGACCACATACCTCAGATTGACAATATAACTGTTATGTGCGTATGCAAACCCAAAGGGGTGCAGAATCTCATACAGTTCCCCAAGCTTCTGCCTTGTGGTCAGCTTATGTTCAAAAGAATACTCTATCTGTTCCCTGCCCACATGAATCCTACTCCCATGTTTTGTATTCTCAATATATAATATATCATCCGGAACGAGGGCTACGCTGTTATGGTAATAATTCCCAACAATACAGGGAACATTCTGATTCTCCTTAATCTGCCTGACCACTGCACACATCTCTGAAATCATCCGTTCCTCAGAATAACTTTTAAGCAGATAACGAAACGGTGTCGCTTTAAACGACTCATCCGTGGGCATGTGTACACCTGAGCAGAATACAAGGATACTCCTGGGAAAGACCTCCCGAAACCTTGCCGCCGTTTCATGTCCGTCAAGCTCCTCCATCTGCATGTCCAGAATCAGCAGATCGCACCTCTTTCTGTTCCGGATTCCCTGCACAAGCTCTTCACCTGAATAATACTCGCTAAACAGAATCTCTCCCTTATCCATTCCGCTTTTTGCCATAACTCCTTTTATATAATCAACAAACGCTCGATCATCATCACAAATTATAATATTATACATAATTCCCCTATAATTCCTTACTGAACATCAGAGGGCTGTTCCCTTATCTATATACTTTCACTTCCAAGCTTCTCCAATAATTCCATATATTTATTCTGGTAGGAATCTACCTTCTCCTGCATTTTTTCTTTTAATTTTTCGATTTCCTCCGAATGTTGCTGTTTTAACTTAAGCTGTTCCCTTTCACCCGACAGGGCCGACTCTGCCAGTCTGCTTTCCATCTCGGCGACTGCCTTTTTGTGCGCTTCTTCCTGCTCCATGAGCGCACGCTTCTTCTCCAACTCTGCTTCCTTCTGCAGCCGTTCCAGATTTTCAATGCGTTTCTGAAGCTCTGTATTGGAGTCTGCAAGCTCCTCTTTCTCTGCCAGAATACTTTCTGTCTTCTGAACGGCCGATTCCATACTGGCAATTTTATTGCGCAAATCACTGCATGACTCGCTCAAATTCCGGTTTAAGGCATCTTTATCAACCAGTTTGCTACGAAAATCTTCCTGCTGTTCCATAATCTTTGCATCCTGTGCATGGATTTTTTCAACGAGCTCTTCATTTTCTTTTTGCAGCGCAGAGATCCTCTTATAATTTTCATCCTTTAATTCTGCCATCGTCCGGTTCTTTATCTGCAGGTCTGAAATCGTCTCGTCTTTTGACCGGAGCAAAAGCTCATACTCCGCCCGGACAGTTTCTTTCATATTATGCTTTCCTTCCACCGCATCCATATACATCCGGTTTAAGATACTGCCATAATTCTCAAATTGCTCCAGATTCTCCCTGTCATCTACCAGTACCACCTTTGCCTTCTGGAGTGAATATGCCTCTATCATCCGGGCAAACGCCGCCTGCTGCCCTTCCCCGATCTCCTCTGTAATCTGCCGTATCCGCTCGGCGGTCTCTTCATCGATCCGATACGATTTGGGTTTTGTCTCAGCCATGTTACTTTCCTCCGTTATTTTCTCTTTCATCTGATTGTAACACGTGAATTCTATTAATACAACCTTGATAATAAGCTATTATAAATAAATGTAATACACTACATTGTAATACAATGTATTACAAATTATTTCTTTATAAAACTTGCCTGCCTCAACTTTTACTGTTATACTTAAGATACTTTTTCAGTTTATTTCCTTTCGGAAACATTCGTTTAGCAATTCCTGGAGACAGGTCTCTTGATTCTACACGAAACCATTATCAAACGAAAGGAGAAAACATGCAGATAAAGACATATTTTGAAAAAAGCCTGTGCGAAAGCGCCGGGCTTTTTTCTTTGCAAAAGAAACAGGCAGACCTGTTCCTGCTGTCACAGACCGGCCTGATTACCTACAGACAACTTGCCCTCTGCAATCTTCATGGAAAAACAGAGACCGCCGGAAGGCTTTCTCTCAAGACGTTGGAAAAAGACGGGCTTATCCAGTCAAGAAAACTGCCAAACCAACATCAAAATAAATATTATTTCCTTACCCCAAAAGGACGCTCCATACTGAAATCGCTTTTTCCTCCTTTTATTTTCATCCGTCCAGAATCTTACAGATATAGAATCCCTCTGCAAAACACCTGGCAAAAACACTACTGTACTGATGATTGACTGCAGCCGCCCTCTTCATCTTAACCCGCCGCCAGCTATTTTTCTGGCTGACGGCAGCAAGCTTCCCGTTATTTTTGAATGTGACGAATTTGACGGCCAACTCCGGATCGTCACCAGAAAGGAGACCTGTTAATGAATAAAACAAACCGTTCTTTTCCTGCAGTTGCCTATGGTCTGTTCCTCTGCCATCTGCTTGCGTACAGCCTTCGGTTTATCTTTGCACTGTACCGAATCGACTATTCACTGCTCCCTTGCGGCTTTGTTTATCGTTTTTGCGCTATGACGCTTCCGATACTTCTCTGGCTCTTATCTACCGTCTCAGAAGCGTTTAACTATCACCGTTTTAAGCTTGCCGCCTATATTGCAACCCTGTATTACGAAACACTCATAATCATTACAGTTGTATTTCAGCTTTTATCAAAGTTATTCCTTCCCTCTGTTCTTGCGATTGAGACAGACGAAATCTTTACAAAGGGCATGGTTCTTTTTCTTGCCCGCCTGATTACAGAGCTCCCTCTCCTGCCGCTTTTTTATATACTGATGAAGTCTTTCCTCCGCCCAGCCAGGGACGCAAAAAGCCGCAGTGTTATTCTTTCCTTTAAGCTGACCTATTATCTGCAAACCGGAAAGCAAAAAAGAAGGATCCAGTATCCTTTGTCTATCGCCAGGGACATCCGCAGCGGGAAACGTATTACCATATCAGAAACAGACCGTTTTCTGCATACATTGGTAGACGGAACCAGTGGAACCGGGAAAACGTCTTCCACGATTCTGCCCGCAATCCGTGACGATCTGGATATGCGTTGTCAGGCAGAGCAGGAACAGATAAAGGCTATGCACAAGCTTGTGCAGGACGGCCTATATACCTATACCGGCTCTTTCTCATATTTTTCCCTGTCCAATTTTCGTCCTGCCAAAGAAGCAATGCCGGACAGCTGCACCGAAACTGCCGCCACTTACGCCTCTCCCGAATCTATCCGCATGCAGTATCCGGTCTGCGGAATTACGGTTCTGGCACCGGAGGATTCTCTGACAGATGACGTATGCAGGCTGTGTGAGGCACGCGGCATTCCCTATCACAGAATTGACGCAACACACACCTTTGAAGGAACACTCAAGCCAAACTGGACTGGCATGAACCCATTTTTTATATCACCTTCTCTAAGCGGCAATGCACTCCATCAGGCTATTGTTAAAAAAGCGGTCATCTTTTCAGATGTCATGCAGGAAATTACCGATCTGTAGGGGAAGGCAGATTCCTATTTCACCGGACTCAACAGGCAGATGCTTGCAAACCTGGCCATTCTTGTCATGAACACGGTTCCTGTCCTTTACAAACGCCAGGCCACCCCTGCTGACCTGCAGCTGCTCATTAACAACTTCGACCTCCTGCCGCCTTATGTGAGCAAACTGGACGAGCTTGACAGGGAGCAGAAGCGTTATTCCTTTATCTCCCAATATATCCGGGAGGACCTCCTTGGGAAAGGCCGTCCAAAGATGGAGGATCAGAGCCGTGGTACCAGGAATATCATCAATGAGTTTTTACTGATGCCAGAAAGCAAAGATGTCTACTGTGCGCAAGCCTCCATTGACTTTGACCAGATTCTTGAAAACGGGGAGATTACAGTCTGCAATTACGACCTTGCCTCCGGTGACAGCAACGCGATTGCATTCGGTCTGTTTTTTCTGCTCTCATTCAACAATGCGGTATTGTCCCGTCCAGGAACAGAAAAAACAAGGATTCCGCACTTCTTCTATGTTGACGAGCTTCCTGTGCTGATCCACAGTTCTCTGGAGAAAAATTTCTCCTTATTCAGGAAATTCCGGGTAGCCATGTTCTGTGCAATCCAGACTTTAGACCAGTTTGAGAAAAACGAAACCACAAAGTATCTGAAAGGCGTAATCTTAGGCTGCGCCCATATTTTTGTATTCGGACGTTCTTCACTGTCAGATATGGAAGTATTTTCTGCAATGGCAGGAATCCATGATGAGGTGGAGGAACAGTCAACCGTTTCTGAGACAGCCCTGTCAGATGATTCGCCTTCTCTCTCTTATTCTTCAAGAGAGACATGTACGCAGAAAAATCTGGTGGAGGAGACAGATATCCGTATGAAGGATTTTCAGGAAATCACTCTTTTTACCACCAAGAATGGCCGTCCGCTCCCGCCATTGCATGCAAGAGTCGAATTTTTAAAGCCCGAAGACTGGTCTCCCCAAAAAAGAGAGTCTTTCTCTGCTGAAATTTTCAGGCCATATACTGGCCCTGCATCTTCTGCCACCCCCGCCTCATCCTTAGCCGGAAACAGCTGTGCTGCATTTTCTGGAAGAGAACTTGTTTCTGAATACTGTTGTTATGATTTTGATTCTTCCGAAACCAGACGCAGTGCAGCGCCAAAAATGCCGTCTCCTTCCCAGACGCAGGAATCCCGGCCGCCTGTACCCGATGGCAGCGAATCTTTAGACGGTTTATTCTGATTACACCCTAATATAGTAGGAGGATATTATGGCAATAAAAAAACTAAAAAATTATAAAACCGACGCCTTTATGACCCACAGTCCATTTCATTTTCAAGAAGGATACCAAATACAGATTGAAAACAGGAACAAAAACTGCTCGCACACCGAAATCGACACCCTTGCATTAAAAGGGTTGTTAAACTCTGTTGACTTTGAAATCCTGAAGCTTCTCGGAACCTACTGCTATGTCAACACCCACAACCTGAACTATGCTTTAAACCACACTCTTCCGGAAAATTACCGAAAACAAGATTACAAAAGAAATTTGAAAAAGCTGTCAGATGCCGGAATTCTCCTTAAGCATTCCATCTGTATGCAGACTGACGGCGAGGGCAGCGCCCGTCAGATTGTTTCCCCTTTACGGTTTTATTCCTTATCCCCCGGAGCGCGCAGTTATATTTCTTCCCTTATGGAAGTCCCATATATCTCCAACCAGACATTGCCTGCTTACCGGATCATTGAGTTGATGGCAGCCGCACAGCTTTTGATTCGTTTTCAGGCATCCTACCGCAATTCCGTAAAAAAGATCCTTTTTAATCTGCATAAACAGATTGGCTCTCATCTGCTCCTTCTGGATGCATACATCCGTTATTCCGCCAGCCAGGGGGACAGCTCCTCTCCTGCTGTCCATCTGTTTCTTTTATGCGGAAGGGATAACGGGGACAATTATGCTGATATAGTTCTTCGCAGCCGCCTGCTCTTTTGCTGGCTTGACCGGCGCAAAGAGGAATATCCTTGCCATATGATTTTGCTTCTGTTAGAGAGTATCTCTGATATTCCCCCAGTTTATCTTCAGGTTCGCAAGCCATATATGTCGGGTAAAACAGGCATTACAGATTCGTTGTATCCACTTTATTTTACTTTGGATACAAACGTACTGGTTCAACCGTTGTTTGATGCATTATACCAATGTGAAATCGAAGAAGACTCCGGAAGATGTAAAATCAGCAAGATTTCTTTGGGAATGGCTGCTTCACTTTGCCATGGATAAAAGGGAAAACCTAACCGTTAGGGTTTCACAGCAAAATTATCGGATTTGTATTGTTCACTAAAAATTTGTCTTATTATTTTTGTTCCTTTACGCTTTATACTTTTCACATTAATATATGCCATGTTATTATGGTATAATTCATTAGAAAAGTATCAGATTCAGAGCAGAAAGAAAAAGAGCAGTTCTGAAAAAATCGAACTGCTCTGAATGTGATTCTTTTCGATTGTACCAATTCGCGGACATTTTGCCGAGAAACGTATGGGGATAGTATCCTTCCCTTTTAGTGAAAACGCTGAAGTCCTGCTTGGAAATTGGACATATGAAAAACTTTTTTAGGCTGATTGCTTAAACGAATCCAATAAAAGGGGATGCTTCGCAGACCTTCTTGCGGAGGTCTTTGAAAAACGATATTCAGTAGCAGTGGCTCTTTATCAGGAAGTGCCATATGTCCTTCCGATGTGTTGCATACTGCAGCATCCACATTCCGGGCAGATATGTCTAAAGCATCCTGTGTATCACGCAGCTCTTTACGCAGGCGTGCTAGTTCCTTTGCATCATCACTTTCAAAATTCCCCCTTCCCCTGGTTGGGACTGTTCCCTCATTTGTATCATATATCTTTCTCCAGTTAGAAAGAGCTGTCTTACTAATCCCCAGATTTTTTGCACACTTGGCAATCCCAAGCTCTGGATGTTCCTTCCAATATCTTACTGCATCATTCTTAAATTCTTCTGTATATTGTGTAGCCATGTTCATTCCTCCATCTGTTCTATTATACTTTCCTGTTGAGAATTTTCCATGTCTAACTTGTACTAATTATATTCTAACACTAGTTCTACAGTGACCATGTGGAACGGCACAGGATTTGCCAGCTTTTGCTGAAAAAACACAAAACTCTGAAGGGAGTTCCTGGTTTTTATCAGGAGGCTGATCTTCAATGGACTTTCACAGGACACCCCGGAATGCTGATACCTATCTATGATACTGACGGAATGTTGTACCGTATTCGGCTGCGCCTCGACCATCCAGGAAAAGATGAGAAAGGGAAGGAAAAGGATAAGTATAAAAACTTTTCTTCATTTTACCCTTCAAAAGATAGCAATAACATTCTTTCGAATGAATATCTTAATGGCTGCCGGGCCGGCAGCCATATCGGGTTCTATTTTCACCCTTCCACAGATGACCCTGGCGTATGCTATATTACAGAGGGTGAGAAAAAAGCAATCGTTGCAAACTATTTTCTGCGTTGCATTGTAATCTCGCTTCCCGGTGTAAATTCACATGCCAAATTAACCAAAACGGACAAATCCGGTAGATCCGTTCTTGATTTTTTGAAAACTCTGGGATGCAAGAGTGCGGTTGTTGCCTATGACGCCGATAAAAATGTTAATGAGCATGTCCATCGGCATGAAAAAAAATTAGTAGCACTTTTAAAAAATCATTCATTTTATACGTATATCGGCAGCTGGAATCCAGGTTTCGGAAAAGGATTAGATGACATTCTGGTACTTGGGGTAAAGCCTCAGGTATTTCCAGTTTAAAATAGAGGATGGTGTACCCATCCTCTCAGACCCTAACCGTTAGGTTTCCATTTTTAATGCATCAATCTTCTCATCAATGCTCTTTTTCAGCCCTTCCAGCGTTTCGATGACCACCGAGACTTCGTTGTCCTTGATTAAGGACTCCTCATCTAATACCTCATGGAGGCTCTTCGCACACTTCATGATTATTTTAGTCCCGTTTTTACGCCTGACGCGCACACCCGTTTTTTGCTCTGGCTTTTCATTTCTTCCAACAGCAGATTTCACATCGGATGAAAGCTGTTCTAATTTCAGATTACTAATCATTTCTAAAATCCGAACCTTTTTTACACTTTCAGCTCCTTCTTTTTCCGTCTGTTTCCGTATCATCTCTGCAAGGCTTCTTTGCTTCTCTTCATTCAATGTACTTGCACTGGAAAGTCCGGACCAGGAATAAACCTCCGAATCTGCCATTGTCTGCAACTCCGGTATCAGCTTCAAAAGCGCCCGGTACTTTTCAACGGATTTGATATCCAGTTCCATGTCAATAGCGACCAGTTCATTAATTGCCGTTATCTCCCCTTCTTTGAGCAACCCTTCCCTTTTCTTATGCTTAATCTCCATTTCATGGGCCTCAAAAAGTCCCTGAGCAAGTCTTGCCAGAATCATTGGCTTTTCCTTTCTGCCATGCAGATTGCCAAGAAACAGCCGCATCCTTCGCTCCCATTCCTCTTTTGGTGCTTCTGTAACCAGAACCGGATATTTATCAATACCGGCCAGCCGCCCCGCTTCTCTCCTGCGGTGCCCGGATTCTATCCTGTATTTCCCTTCATGCGGATATGCCAGAATGATCCCCTGGAAACCATAATCCTTCATGGATCGGGACAGCATTTCCACTTCAGATTCACCGTATATTTCAAGATTATAAGGATCATCTTCCAGCATGTTATCTTCCAGATACCTTATCTTCTCTTTTACTTCGTCTGGAAGTTCATTTACATTCGTTTCATCCGTTATCTCTTTCTGGAAATCCTCCGATTTACTTGCTGCTTTCTGCATCGTATTACGTTTTGTAAGCGCCTGGCTTGCCAAACTCCTCTTTGCCATTTATATTCCCCTTTCTTCCTGGATTCTCTCCTCCATCTCCTTCATCAGCATTTTATAATCCTTTGCAATCTCACTGCTTCCACAGCTGATGCAAAGCGGCCTTTTCTCCCACTCACTAATCTGCATACTCGAATAATCGTGGCGAATCGTTGTCCGAAACAACCGCATGGAAGTCCTTGTTTCATCCTCCATGCTGTATTCATATAAGGCTTTCTGATCTCCTTTATATAATTGTGTACTGATATAAAACAACCCCAGTACCTGCAGTCTCTTGTTCCCATATTCCTCCCGCGCTTCGCGGCACCTGTCAATGACGTCTTCATATCCATGCGTACTGGTGTTCTTGGCGAGATGCAGAGGAACAATTACATAATCGCAGGCTACCAGGTAGGTCATTGTCACCATATTATGTGCGGGCGGAAAGTCTATAAATATATAATCATAATATCCATCCAACATATCAAGTTTGCGTTTCAGAAGATTCATGTCGGTTCCGCTGTAATAATCCATATCCCCGCTTCCGAGAATAATATCCAGTTTTAAATTGATTTTCCTGAATTTGTTCCTCCATTTCCTGCGGGCGGAAAATTCACAGGTCCTGATATGATTATGGATATTCAGATCTTCCTCCAACAAATTATAAAGTGTATCAATCCCTTCTTTTACTCTTCCGTTCTCCAGAATATCTTCATTGTCTTCATAGAAGAACTGAGTCAGATTGATTTGGGAATCCCCGTCAATCAACAGAACCCTTTTCCCCGCTAATGCAAATTCGGCTGCCAGGTTGATGATAGAACTGGTCTTTCCCACGCCCCCTTTTCTGTTATAATCCCCTATTACAATAGCCACGCCGTTTCCTCCTTTTGCAAAACCTAACCGTTAGGTTTCATATTTTATTACTTTTCTTATTATTACACATATGAATTATAATTTCAACTTAAATTTTATCTTTAAGAATAAATTAATATTTTATATCTTTTAAAAATATAAAAATATATTTTTCATTTTAAACTATCCGACTTTATTATAAAAAATAAAACCAGAAATTCTGACATTTTCCTCGAATTAATTTTCTGAGAGTTTAAACAGGTAAAAGCCAAAACCCTAACGGTTAGGTTGTGATAATTACACTATTCACCTCATTTATGTTCAATATTATTATTGTATACTGTATTTTGTATACATACAATCGCTTTATATAATCCTTAAAATGAATATAATTTTATTTACCAGCCGTCTGCATTTCCGCATGCTTTTAAAGCTACTCTGAAGCAGTTACGGAATCATAAAACCTAACCGTTAGGGTCATTCTAAAAAAACATTTTGTTATCCCTGACCATAGGGCCATACCACATTTCGTATAAAACACAGAACCTAACCGTTAGGGTGACAGCAAAAAAATCCACCCCTTTGCGAAGCGAACTATAAATGGATCAAAAAGCTGAACCGTAACGAAATATTTTCTCAGACATACATATGAATTGACAATCTGACACATGATTGATATACTTTAAAAAACTTGTTTTTTGATCCCGGATGACCTTTGGTTTTCCGTTTCTTTCAATCCCTAGCGATAGGTGAAATAAGTTTTGATATACTATGTAGGCAGACATCCATTGATGTCTTTTTTATTTTAAAAGGAGGAAAACATGAATGAAACAACAAATCTATTTATTATGCTTGGACTTATCGAGGATAAACCAGATAAATCCAATGAAAGTCAAGAAGATAAGGATTGCATGAATTACTTGTCAGAAGGGGAAAGAATATTATCATTAGCAAGGGAGAAAAAAGAACGGGTCGTTTTTAAAACTCATAACCTAACGGTTAGGTTGTGCGATTTAAAATATCCCCGGCTTGATGTGGAAGAATATAAAGCCAAGCAGCAAATACAAAGTGCTATAGAAAGAGAAATTAAAAAAAATCTAAAAGAAATAAAAACGGAGGAATGTCTAAGTAGCAAAGGCATTCCTTTTTTATTGCACTTTGTTAATAAAAACTATGGCTGCAAAATCGAATCTGCATCCAACTTATTTGAAAAAGGATTAGCCAGGGATGTCAGCCGGTCGAACATTATTTTAACAATTAAAATAAAAGACACAACATTTTATCTTCCATGCAGTCCTGGGAAACGTTTCTCTAATGGCAGCTATCATTACAAATCAAATCCTCGTCATTTCATCCATATGTACCATGCCGAAAACTTTTTTTATCCTTTGTTCGGAATAAACTGGCTTAACCAGCTGAAAATGGATTCTTTTGACGATCCGGATATCGAAAATACCATGAAGCACCTGATTCGTGACTTGGTATCGATATTGGAAAATTATAAATGGGATATGACTGATCTGCCAAAATGGTTTTCCAGCTATCTGATCGATTGTGGTTATCAGGAGGATACAATACATAACTGTTATATCAAAGCATCCGGTTCCGAAAGCAAACCGGCAACACTCTATAAGGATTATTTCAAAAGCCATTCCGAACTGTTTAACCTACTTTCTTTTGTATATGGGGATTCCTATCTGTCTTATGATATTTTACTAAATGTTTCCGGGAAATCTGCCATGATAGACCTGCCTTACTATTACAGAGAATACATATTCATGACATTAAGGCACTATATCGCAAACATACATGATCTTGCAGAGGAAGAAAAACATCGAAATGAACTAAAAAGGATAGTCGCACGTGCCTACCAAACCAAGAAAAATATTCCAAAGCATGTCGTACATAAAATGAAATCCTCAGAATTAAAAACATATTTCGGCTTTATCGAATTTGACGAAGATGTAGACCTGAATCTGGTTGATTCCATAACGGAAGAATTCAAGAAATTAAACCAGAATATTTTCAATGGCTATATAAGCAAAAACGTTGCTCTGCGCTTTCGGAAACTTGGGAAACACCATGCAACTGGTCTGTATTATCCCTCCATTGATACTATGGTAGTTGATTTCAGGCATCCAACATCTTTTATCCATGAATATTTTCATATGCTTGATGATATGCTCGGCGACCTGTCCATGAAATGTGAATTTGACCAGGTGGCACTGCAATACCAGCAGCTTCTGATATCTTCTGTGGAAAAAGAACGCGAGGAGGGAAAGGAAATTCTGCCAAAAAAGGGGAAATATAATCTTAACTATTTTCTAAGAAAGTGTGAAATTTTTGCACGATGTGGCGAAATACATTTATTCCGCAATCTTCACATTGTCAGTTCCCTTCTAAAGCCTGAAGAAACCCATTATTTCGCTTACCCGGATGATAAAATCCTAAACAGTATGATTGGGGAATATTATACAAACTTATTAGACAGAATGAAAAATATATCTTATAAAACAGGAGAAGATGTATATGAAAAAGATCTACATATCGCATCTGTCTGAACATCTGGCAGAAGAACTGGAAGAAGAGTTTTATCTAAAAGAAATTGCCTTAAGCTATACAGAAGGAAATGGAATCCCATATCTGTTCCTGAAACTCCAGGATAAAACCGGCGTTATCTACGGACGGATATGGGAAAATAATATAGACGAGAGATACCTTCATTTTAAAGGCAAAGTCATCAAAATATGGGGCGAGGTGCTAAAAAACTACAAGAACCAGTTAGAGTTCACAATTCAAAAAATAAGCCCTGTAACCGAGTATTCGCTCAGCAGCTTTATTGACGGTTTAAATGAGCTGGAAAAAGAACATTATTTAAACCTGCTGGATAAACAGAGCAGTTTAGTCACACATGCCCCCTTCCGGGAACTATTAAATCTGGTATTGAAAGGTCAAAAAAACAGGCTGGCTGAAACTCCTGCCGGCCTGACCTGTTCGGGCGCATATAACGGCGCCCTGCTCGTCCAGACCGTATCTGTCACAAGCATTGCAATCCAGATTATACGTTCACAAAAGATGTACGCATACCATCCGGACCTCAAGATTCCATATCAGGAAGACTTGCTAATCACTGGCTCCCTTCTGTTCGGCATCGGAACTACAAACCTTTATACACCTTTTCCCGAAGCGGAAAAAGTCAGTGAGTATGCGCTGCTCCCTAAAGATATCCTAAGCATACAGATCATTGAATCATATATAAAAGAAATGAAACACCATATTTCGACAGAAGATAAAAATCTTCTTTATAATGTGATCCAAACAGCTTATAAAAAGGAAAGATGGAAGGCTATGAACCGGGAAGCATTAATATTGAACCTTGCATACACATCTTATTTGCAGATCAGTAGTATGGAATTTTATATGACAGAAAACCAACAGAAAAGTGGGGCAGTATACGTTTCAAAACTCAATAACTATTTATATTTGTCTAAAACGAAGCTACAAGGAGGAATTGGAAATGCACCAACATCTATACATAAATAGAGATACAATGGACGAGATTGAAAATTATCTCTCATTGACCGAACCGCCGGGTATTATACTACAGGGTATTCCAGGGCTTGGGCAAGAGCTTGCGGCAAGATATATAGCTGCAAAGCTTCTAAAGTGCCAGGAGTCAGACTTAGAAAAAAATCCCGACTATTACCAGACAACCCAATCGGCCCTGAAAGTAGATGATATTGAACAGCTTCTCGAAGCGAGCCGCCGTAACAGTATTGGAGATGTAAAAGTATTTATTCTTTTTTGTGCCCATACTGTATCGAGGACAGCACAAAACCGTCTTTTAAAACTATTAGAAGACAGAGCTTCAAGTAATAAGCTGATTATTGTCTCGGAAAAAGACAGCCTGCTCGATACCATCAAAAGCCGCTGTTATTCTGTCCTTTTTCACCCGCTTAGGGAAGAAGCGATGGAAAAATATCTGAAGGAATTAAAAATTGATAAGAATTGTATCGGCTTCGTAGGTTTTTTAGCGGAAAATGCTCCTTATTCCATTACTGCATCTATGGAAGGGATAAATGAATACATTCTTATATCCTTTTTATCAGTTTTTAGCAGAATCTCCCCGGAAAGTTCCCAGTAAGGGATATCCCTTCCCGGATACGTTATATACAAGAGCACAAGCATTAGAAATCATGGAATATGGACTGGAGCATTTATCCATGGCTCAACGTTCCTATACGAAAAACGATTATTTCAATCTGATACGATATATAATCCAAATAAAATAAGGAGGAATTTTATGTTATACTCAACATATAGGCCGCAAACATTCAAAGAAGTAGTAGGGCAGGAAAATAATATCTTAACGCTGAAAGAACAGTGTAAAACAAAAAAATTGGATTCTGCCTATCTTTTTGCAGGCCACAGGGGAACAGGAAAGACGACCATTGCACGTATCCTTGCAAGAACAGTATGCTGTGAGGCCCCAAGTGAAAACGGTCCCTGCAATCAATGCAAAAACTGCAGGTCGATTCTGGAAGGAAAAACATTAGACTGTATTGAAATGGATGCGGCATCGCATAACTCTATTACAGACATAAAGGAACTTATTGTATCAGCCCAGTATATGCCTACCATATTGCCGAAAAAGATATATATCATAGATGAAGTACATAATCTTTCAGCAGCTGCATTTGACGCACTCCTGAAAACAATCGAGGAACCGCCGGAACATTGTCTGTTCATACTCTGTACGACAGAAATGCATAAAATTCCTGCAACTATACGTTCCAGATGTTCTATTTACCAGTTCCGGACTATATCAATTGATGTCATCTGCGGCAGACTGTCCTTCGTTTTAACTGAAATGGGAAAACAGTATGAGGATGATGCCATAAAGCTGATCGCAAAACAGGCTGACGGGTCTATGAGGGATGCCCTCAGTATCACAGAAAAGCTAATGATCTCCTGTGAAAAAGTAACAGTAGAGCATGTGATGAAATCCCTTTGCCTTATGGATAGCGAGGTTGCTTTGCAGATCATGCGTTCGCTTGTAAATGGTGACGGCAGGCAGGCAATCCTCTTGCTTCAGAGAATCTGCGAAGAAGGGAAAAATTTGGTGCAGCTGGTCGATCATATACTCCAATGCTGTACGGATGGGATCGTTCTTTCTGCATCATCTGGAACTGCAGCTTTATATAATACAAAAGAATATCAGGATGCACTGTATGAAATAATTAGTTCCTGCCAAATTGAAATATTATTCTGGTATGTGGAGCAATTCAGTATTCTTCGTGAAAAAATAAGGAACAGTCTGAATCCTTATATGGACGTCCTTGTATACCTGATAAAATGTTGCAACATAAAACTCCCTCAAAGTGACACAGCAGTGTTGCTTCAACGAATCAGTGTTTTGGAGGAAAAAATACTCAGTCATGAATGCGGTTCTGTGCATAAAGAAGATTCCGACAAAATTGAATTAAACGATAACATCGTCAATGATTCCGATGACAGTTTTCATACAGGCTCAGACATGGATGAAAATCCATTTACAGTTGACACAGAAACATTTGAAAATGAGCAGGCCGGCCTGGTTCCGGCACAGGATGTGAAAGAAGATACCGATGACGGAATAGATGATTATATACTAAGCTTACTCGGAGGTTATCTTTAACTCTGCCAATCTTCCTGCTGTATGGTATGATTATAGCTATATATTTTCCCAGACAGGTTACTATAAATGGAAATATAAGAATGCGAAGAGAAACCATTTCTTATTTGCAACCATTCTGGAATGCTGTGAAAGAACGTCTGATTCCTATTCTTTTAAGACAAATCTGTATCCTGTATACGTGATTGCAGCAAAATATATAGATGTCTGTGGGCTGTTTTTTTGTAAAATCGAATATATACGTTAAGTAGTTCAGAATACCTCATCTATGATTATGGGGTATTCTGAAAATAAACTATAAATTAATGTAAAAACGTGTTATACTAAAATCGTTCTATGGATCTGATAAGATTATTCTGTGGATATATGTATGGGGAGGGGAGTAAAACCTTATATATATATTTATCATAATATAATTCATATATAGTTATATATATAATTGATAAATGCTGAATATGAAAAACCCCGTATTTACAAGGGAAAATGGAAATATAGACGGATGAGAAACTTCCAGTGTGGATGAAAGTATGCCTCTGTGGAAGATTTTTTTATAATGTAGATGAAAATTTTCGCAGAAGGATGATATTTTTCACTTGTGGATGAAAATTTTCCATTTTGTTCCCAAAACAATAGATATGGATGAATCGCAAAATAGTTTTTATATGGTAAGGTAAAGTTATCCTTTCAAAAATGGAATAGATTTATTGATTTTCCGGCTAAAAGAAGGGGAATCACTGGCTGGAAATAAAAAAGGGCACAACAAAAAGACCCATTATGCCGTCTGGAATAATGAAGATTCCTGCCGGTTATTCTTATCGTGGAGAATGGTCCGTATAAGGGCGCCTATGCTTGTGACTTTAAACTGTGAGTTATAATTTTCATAAACATAACCGATACAGTTTTTGACTGCATCAAATGTATATGTAGTGCAGAGAACCCCTAAGTCCTTATATTCCTTTGCGGATAAGTGGAAAGGAACAAATAAGGATTTATCCAGCTTTGTCAGAGTTTTGGTCAGAATTCCCTCCTGGGCCAAAAAGGATGCGTCAGCCTCGTCGGGCCGGATTTTTGTAAGGATACTCTGGTTTATGCAGTCCATTGCTTTATCGAGGCTGGAAATGTAATCTTTTATAAGGGAAGTATTCTGTGCAACATTCTTATCATAATTCCTGCGGCCATGGCAGAGGGGATTCATTTTTAAATGGATATGTTCTTCGTCACCGTCAAAAGCGACCGAAAAAAGCTCCGAAACAGAAGATAAAGCATGCCGTATGATTCCTGGCTTACAGTAGTTAGGAAGAAAACGGCGCAGGAAATCATAATCCTGCGTGACAGTCAGTTCTTTTTCCGGATTACGGTTCGTATCAATATCTAAAGCAGCGCGCAGAAAAATCCGGAGCTGGTTCAGGTCTGTAATCTGAATCAGCTTCTCCAGACATTCATAATTAAATGTGGCATATCCCCGGCCGCCTTTATCAGCAGGAAGAGAATATGTTTCATATTCAGTCAGGATGACCTGGATCCTTTTTTTAGAAAGTCCATCAGATGAACACATAATATATCCATATTCCTGCAATACAGAATTAGCATTTTTAACGGAACGGACGGTGCAATCAAGCATGCCGGCTAGCTCTCTGGGGGAAAGGCCGCGCACTAAGCCATGCTCATCAGGACTGGCAAAATGATAGATGAGCAGCAGCTTTAAGGCTATGGATTTTAACCTTTTGGCATTTCCAAAAATATTTTTCTCGTTCACGCTTTTACACGTTTCATGTACAACTGTTTTGTAAACGGCACAGGGGCAGTTCTTACAACGGTTCTTGGCTTCTTTCTGAACCTCCTCCGGCATAAACTCATAAAAATCAATGTTCTTGTAATTATCGCACGCAAAACAGCCAGACGCTGCATAATCCAGTTCCTGGCTTTCTGTATAGATGACTTCTTTATGGTTTTTCTGAATTCCGATTGCTTTGATAAAAGGAGCTTTACCGATCCGTGCATATTTTGATAATTCCAAGCTAATCACCTCATGTCAGAATATTGATTCAGGACAAACAATAAAAATATATGTCTGTACCACAAAAACACCCAATATTGACTGATTCGGCAATAATACTTGAAAATAGAGAAAGAATAGTCTATAATATTAATGCAGTATCAGCCATTGGTCAATAGCAGTATATATGATTGATCTCTGATTGATATTGTAGTAGTAGCTAAACCGCCAAGAAAAGCTACTGTAAGTATATTTTATATTCGATGTGGATAACTTTTTTGAAACCGCCAAATTTCACAAAGTTATTCACATTTTTTTATCAACATTCTAAATATACTACATATTTTTGGATTTGTAAAATCAAAAAGTCGCACCCGAAAAAGCGGACTAAATTGAAAAAACTATGTGTTTAAAGGGGATTTTAAATATATTTTTTCTGCGAATTTATGATACAAGAAAATGGGAAAATGCGGAAAAGCCTTGATTTTACGGGGTTTTTAAGGATTCGGGACTTTTTAGAAAAAAAGTGAAAAAAATTTTTTATAAAAATGAGCCATTTTTTATGGACTAAATTGGGAAATCATGATAGATTATAAAAAAGAAGCCGTAAAAAACGGACTAAATAGAAGATTTTAACAGGAATCAGGGCTGAGTTCTCAAATTTTCCTCAAAAGATCTGTATTGGGGGAAATCATACAATGAAAAAAGTGTACCCTTTAAAACGGACTAAATAAAAAAATCAGAAAAAATACACCCCAAATAACGGACTGAATAAATTTGAAAGAAAAAAGTACCCTTAAAAAGCGGACTAAATGAAAAAAAATAGAAAAAAACACCTAAAAAAGCGGACTAAATTCATTTTTTGTGGGGTGAATCGTGGGAAAGATAGCGACAAAATTAATGGATCTGCTATCTGAAACAAAAAGATAGCGACAAAATCAGTTTATCTGGTACAGAATGATAAAGATAGCGACAAAATTAAAATTTGTATTTAAATTGCGGCAGTTATTGTGATATCCAGTGCAGATGGCGGCAGCCTTCCGTGAAAAAGAACACCTGAAAAAGCGGACTAAATGGGGGAACGAGAACGGAATGGATAGAAAAAATGAGCTTGAAAAAGTGGACTAAATAAAGGGTCAGGGATACAGATTCATGAAAAATGCACCCGGATTAGCGGACTAAATAGAAACCGGGAATGTGTACAGACTGAAAAAATGTGCCGTAAAAAGCGGACTAAAAGTAAGTTTGGTATAAAGAGTAGCAGAAAAACATACCCTCAAAAACGGACTAAATGATGAATCGGAGCATATAGAGATAAAAAGTGCACCCAAAAAAGCGGACTAAATGATAAAAATGAGGGGTATATCAGCAAAAGATAACGACAAAATCGAGATATGCGGTATAGGTGATGGAAGATGGAGACAAAGTTCCGGATTGAGATAGCGACAAAGTTTTAAGGGCAAGAAACCGCAGAAAGCTTAATCTGCTCCTGCGGTTTTTGTGATATCGACACATTCTACATCAATAATCTTTGAAGGATCATCAAGCGCTTTTGTATTAAACTCATAAGCAATCAGTTCTTTGGAGTCCAGTGGGAGGAACTGGATTGTAACAGCAGAGTTTTTATTGATAAACTCAAAATCTTTAATTACAATCTGCTCTGATTTCAAAATGGACATATGGTTTGTCAGCTCTTTGACCAGGGCAGCGTTTCCGATTTTCTGAAGTTTCATGTGAAGGCGGAAATAATTCAGCGGAAGGGTCTTGGTATAGGAGTTCTTTGCATATTCCGTAAGGCGCTCCTGTTGAAGGATCATCATGATGCCCTTTGTCTGCGGAGAGTCAACACTTTTATAGGAGTCTGTTAAAATATTGATGTACTTTTTCTGGACATAGGTGCGGATCCACTGCTCAGAAGGGGTGTATTGGAAATAATTCTCCTGGAAGTTGATGTACAGGTAATTCAGCAATCCAAGGGATGTTGTTTCAATAAGTTCACCGGTCTCCCGGCTCCGTACAGTAATCGTATAATCATAGTTTTTCAGTTTTTCCAGCCGGTTTCCAATGTCTTCATAGTGCTTTTTCTTTGGGACCCGGATATTGAAAACCCTTCTTGTAAATTCCCTTAAATCAACCCGGATGTGCTGGGTTGAAAGCGTTTCTCCATTGATCAGATTAAAGAGCTGCGTCATAATCTCGCGGTCTTTCATATCCAGTTCCCGCTGTTTCAGGTTAATCTGGAACTCTTTCATAATCTTAGAGAGATTTTTTTCCGTGACTGTACTTGGAAGATTCACGTCCGGATTATATTTTACCATAATGTCGCCTTCTATCCCCTTGTCTTCGTCCTTATAGCTGTACTGGTTGAAAAAGGTAAGTTCATTTTCTAACAGTTGCGGCTCGAAATCCATTACCGTGCTTCGGAACGAGAATAGTGGATGCTCGTTGAATTCGGTGGGGTATTTTGTATTAAAGCCTTCAATCGATCCGCCAAAGGCATCCTTTATAATTAGAAGGGACTCGAAGGTGATGTCATTGATGAAAGCGTTGGCCAGAGTCTTGGTCGGCTTCTGGGCCGTAAAAGAAAAATCTGTAATAGGAGCGGTCGTATCGGAACGCCAGTTGTCAATTTCATTGTACTTGTCGAGCATGATCTCCTCAATGGTCCGGTCATCATCCTGTGAACGGTCCATATTATTGATTAATGACGTGGATTCCGCATATTTTCTCAATAACCGGGGATTTTTTGGCCTCATTTTCTCTGGAGGCCCCATTTCTTCCTTGATACTGTTGAACCAGTTCCTTTTATATACGCGCCGGTTCTCGCGGTAGGTACGAATCGACTGCTCAATATTTTCCTTGGAAAGTGCAATATATGTACAGACGGTGATAATATCCTCCAGTGATACGGACTTTCTGCGGGAATCTTTTTTGTCCTGGGAAGAAGGCTCCGTATCTGATGCCCTGGATAAAGGTTTTGTGGTTTTGATGTAGTTTTCATCTATATATAACTCTGGCTTTTTACCCCTGATATACTTCTCATAAGTGGCAATCAGGTTTTTGTGGATATTTGGCTGGATGAATAATGCTATCTTTTCATATTTCTCATATTGGTTGCTATCTATCATATCTGACATCTTATTCACCTCCGTAACAGCAAGCGTCTATTTTCTTATTATATTATAAAGGGAAAAAATATGCAATCTTTTCCGACAGCAGCTATCAGTATGGAACAAATAAATCAGATGTGCCTGGTTGTAAGAAGAGAGGAGTTTCTGTAAAATGGATAACATAGGGAGGTGGATATATGGAGAACCATATGTATCGGAGGAATATCAGACCGGGAAGCCGGGTAAAAATCATTTTAAAGAAGGATCAGAAATCAGGTAAGCTGACAGAGGGGTACGTGGACAGGATACTTACTAACCGGCCGGTTCATACCAGAGGTATCAAGGTCATGTTAAAGGATGGGCAGGTAGGCAGGGGATCAATGGATCTGAATGTAATCTATATTATGGTTGGATCAAAAATAAAAACCGGCGATATGCTGTACCAAAGCGATAATAAAAAAGAGTCATGGGAAATCTTTCAGCGGGATTATAGGTTGGGAGAGGTAGAATTAGATCAGTTAAAATACGGTTTTGTAGATATATACGAAGAATATAGTGTATCGAGCCGGGAATTTTCTGAAGAGTTTTTCGAATCAGAGATTGTTCAGAAGACATTGATGGAATAGTAGTACACCCGCTAATCCGATACTGTTTATGCAGTATTCGGATTAGCGGGTTATTTTTTGCTTGTATTTATATTTATTGGTGTCCAACACCAAAATAACGGGAAACAGCTTTGCTTCGCATATTGTTGAAAGCAATCATGGCTTTTGCCTGACGGACAGCTTGCACGACCTCGTCAAAGCAGTCCGTAGGGAAATTGATCATTAAGGCAGCCGGTTTTCCATTGTTGGTAATGACCACTTCTCCGTCTGCGGAAAGATTATCCCATAGGTTTTTGGTTTCGGTTCTTAAATCGCATACAGAATAGAAATTCATAAATAGCACCTCCTTGCACCCATAGAATAACACCAGATGGGTATGAAACGTATATGGAATTATGGTAGAACCTACAATTTCTGCGGACTGTTCAGCATGAATGGGCAGTCAATGGGCAAGGAAAGACCTTACCCTCTGGCTGCCGTTCAATGGAAAAATCCTTACTTAGTTTGGATTCTGATTATGAGTAGAGCTGTTTGCATAAGGGAACACCGGGGGCTGCAGTTTAAATTGGAAAGTCTCTCTGGCCACGATGCCGAGAGTGCTGTCGCTGTCGTATAGCTTCAGCAGGAACTCCGCCATCTGCCGGCTTGTGTGGTAAGTGCCAAACGCTTTGTCATAATCGTAGGCATCCACGTTGTTGGCCTTTTTCCCGAACTCCGTTTTTGTTGCCGCAGGAGCCAGAACTTTGGCCCGCATTTTTGCTCCTGTTTCAATCAGCTCCCAAGCTAGCCCTTCGGTAAACGTACTGACATAGAATTTTGTCGCACAATAGGTAACAGCAGTAGGGACAATCGTATATCCTCCCGCCGAAGATATATTGATAAGTTGTGTTCCGGGAACGTCCTTATAGTCACGAACGAACAGCGAAGACAAGATAGTGAGAGCCTCAACATTCAGCCGGAGCATGGTGTCAATCTTCCCCAAGTCCTGCTGTGCCACGCTGTCGTAGTTTCCAAAGCCTGCGTTGTTGACCCAGGTTTCCAGTTGGAAGTCCTTTAAATCGGAATAAAACTGATATACATTCTCCCGCACAGACAGGTCAACAGTCCTGATTACGACATCCAGTGTGGGGTGCCGCTCTGTGACTTCACGCTTTAGGGCTTCAAGATTTTCTGTGCGGCGGGCGGCGACAATCAGATTCCTCCCCCGATTCGCAAAGGCTTTTGCGGTTTCCCTCCCGATCCCGGAACTGGCCCCGGTAACAACAGTGTATTTTTTTGTTGGCTTCATTTGCAATTCCTCCATTCATCAAGTATAATAAGAGCATACAATGTAGAGTAAACTCTACGTCAAGAGGATGGAGGGAGTTTTTTGGACTATTCCATTGGAGAATTTTCAAAGGCCACGGGGCTGGGGATACATACCCTGCGCTACTATGAGCATGAAAACCTGATTATCCCGTTACGGAACTCCAGCAACCGCCGCCGCTATTCGGAAAAAGATATTGCCTGGATTGCTTTTATTAAGCGTCTAAAAGCAACGGGGATGCCAATTAAGGAAATCAAAAAATATGCGGCGTTACGGGCCAAAGGGGATGTTACTCTTTCCGAACGTATGGAAATGCTGATGCAGCACCGCCAATCCCTGGATGAGCGGATCAGGCAACTGCAGGAACATGAGGCCATGTTGGACGAAAAAATCGCTTTTTACCGGCAGGAGATTGAGTGTCGCCGGGAGGGTGAGCCTTAAATCTGCAGCAGCCTTTCTATGTTACCGCCCAAAGCCAGTTCTGTGACAGAAAGGGATGGACTGACAAATTCAATAAGCTGTCTGCATAACTGCGGCTCCCCAAACGGCGCATCAGAACCAAACAGACATTTTTCCGGTACTTCCGTCAGGGCCGTTTTGACTGACAACGGTGTAAAAGCTGCGGACAAGTCCAAGTATGCCGGTCCATGCTCCTTTGCAAAGGCGATTACATCCATCCAGTTTGAGCCGCCCATGTGTCCGAAGATAACCGGCACAGCAGGGTGTTTCCGGCACAGTTCCATGAGGGCTTTTATGCCGTTTGGCGTAACCGGGTTAAAGGTATGTACCCAAATGGGAAGAGTTTGATAATCTTCCAAAGCCTTAAATATAGGTTCTAACTGCTCAATCTGCGTTTCAGAACCTGGGGTAAATTCGCCAATGCCTTTGAAAGAGTTCCCAATGATATGTTGGGATACCCACTCTGCTGTTGCCTGTTCGGAAATCCCCAGCGGAATCGGGCCAAAACCGTAGAACCGATCTGGCGCAGTCCGTATAGCCTGATTCAGCTCCAGAATGGTGTCTTTCATTTTTGATATTCGCGTTTCGGGAGAATAGCTGCCGGACAGGAGTTGGTACAGCACTTGCATTTCTGCGCCGATTGCATCCAAAGTCGCAGTTGCGGCCCTCTCAACATGAGGGGTCGTTGTAAACAAGATTGCTTTGTCCACTCCGGCATCATCCATTTTCTTAATCTGCATGGATGTGGGGAGCATAACGTGTTGGTGACTGTCTACAATCATGGTATCCATTCCTTTCTTTGCTCTTATATGACAAGATCAAGCATATCACAGGCAGGAAGGGTGAACAAGTACGCACTTTTTTGATATGTAGCGTCTTTTTTGATAGTGCATTATGGAGGAAAATTTATGGCAAAATCAATCGCTGTTACGGAACAATGCCCAATGGAGATCGGTCTCAATGTGTTAAGCGGGAAGTGGAAACTGAAAATTTTGTGGCAGATTTCCAAAGGAGCGGTGCGGTTCAACGAATTGCAGCGGTGTCTAGGCAAGATCACCACCAAGACCCTGACGCAGCAGCTTCGTGAACTGGAAGATCAGAAAATCATTCAGAGAACAGTCTACCCAGAAAACCCACCAAAAGTAGAATATGCTTTGACAGAACTTGGTGAGAGTATCTGTCCCGTTTTGAAGTCGCTGTGCGATTGGGGAACAAATTATCAAGTTGCTATTTCAAAAAATCTTTTTAGCGAATGAGACAAGACCTGGTATCGTTGCCCTCTACTCTTTGAACATCCATAGAACGATGGGGCTGATAACAGAAATAGGAAGCAGTTTAGAGAAAAACACCAGCAGTTTGTTATATAAACCAGCAGTTGTTGATCGCCTTCCTTTCATCAGACTTTTATAGCCGATGGACGCAACATCTTCTGGCTGCATTACAAAGAGCTTGAAAAGCAGTGTGTTCTCAATATTTGCCTTGCTTGCAAAAAGGGTCTTTGTTGCACCAGGGCACAAACAAGTAACAGTAACACCAGTTCCTTTAAGTTCTTGATAAAGCCCATTTGAAAAAGAGAGGACATAGGCTTTTGTGGCAGCATATACCGTATCGCATGGACAGGGCATATATGCTCCCGTAGAACCCACATTCAAGATTCGTCCATACCCACGCTCTATCATTCCGGACAAAAACAGCTTTGTTAAAGCTGTCAAAACTTTAATATGTACTTGTATCATGTCAAGTTCTTCGGAGAGCCGCGTGTCAGTAAAATATCCTGTTTCATTAAACCCAGCATTATTGATAAGAACATCAACAGACAATCCAAGTTCTCTGGCCTTGTCCGCAATTAACTCGGTTGCCCCATTCTCTGCCAAATCGCAGGAAATACATTCAACCGAAACTTGATAGCATGATTGTAGTTCTGTCTGCTGCCGCTGGAGTTTTGCCTTACTTCTTGATACAAGAACGAGATTATTTCTTTCTCTTGCAAATTTTTCAGCAAAAGCGGCTCCAATCCCGCTTGTAGTACCTGTAATCAAAACAGTGTCCACTTCGCTTTCTCCTTTGCGTTGGAATAAACTCACATCTGGATGTATCTCCGATGTGCAAAATTTATTGATGTGCCCGAATATATTCAGCCTTAACTTTATCAATCGTTTTCCCGCTTTTTGAACTTTCTTAAAAACAGCACCAGGAGGATAACCCCTTGGTGCTGTTAGACGGTTTACAGGCTTTTGTAGGAAACCAGCTCGCTCACAGGGATTCGTGTTTGGCTGTGCCGTTCTGGGTCAGCAAAGTTTTCCCCTGCATAGCCAATCACCAGGATATTGACTGGCTCCAGATTGGCGGGGAGGTCGAATCACCGTAATTTTATCGGAATATTATCTTAAAAGCAATAGTTATTTATGACTCTTGATTTTATATTTTACTATTAAGTGGGTATTGCAAGATGAGCATAGTAATATTATTATGTACAAAAAGGAGGAGATGATTAAATTGGGACAATATGATGCTGTGGGAGGATGCTGTTAAATGAATCAGTATAAGATTATGCTTGTTGATGATGAGCCGGCTATATTGGATTTGTTGGAAAGGGCTTTAAACATAGAGGGGTTTTACAATATCACGAAAATTGACAATGGGCTTTCTGCTGTAACCACATGCAGGGAAATGGAGCCGGATGTGATGGTTTTAGATGTCATGCTGCCGGATATAGACGGGTATGAAGTGTGTAAACAGATCCGGGAGTTTTCCCACTGCCCTGTTTTGTTCCTTTCTTCAAAAAATGATGAACTGGATAAAATACTTGGACTGGCTGTCGGAGGAGATGATTACGTTACAAAACCGTTCAGTCCGAAAGAGATAGCATATAGGGTAAAAGCACAGTTACGCCGCGCAGAATACAGGCAAGCTCCAATCCGGGATTTTTCTGTTAAAATCGGCGAACTGATGATAGACACTGACGGCTGCAGGGTTGTGAAGAATGGAAAAGAAATCGGGCTGACTGCGCGGGAATTTGAGATTTTGCGGTATCTGGCGGAGAACCTGGGACGAGTGATCAGCCGGGAGCGCTTGTATGAAACGATCTGGGGCGAGGATAGCTTTGGATGTGATAATACGATGATGGTGCATATCCGTCATCTTCGAGAAAAATTAGAGGAAAACCCTGCGGCGCCCCAATATATTATCACGATGAAAGGATTAGGCTATAAACTGGTGAATCCATATGAAAAATAAAAAGAATCCATTTTTACGAATCTTCATTTTCGTGGCAGTATTACTTCTCATCGCTGCCGCTGCCGCAATCGGCATGTTTTATTATTTTTTCGGAATCACTGAGCCGGAGGGCTTAAGCCTTGCTTCATGGCCGAATCGGTTTACGGATAATTTTTCCATATGGATGGGGAACGATAACGGCGAGATCAAGATAGAAGAAATAGGGCTTGAACGGCTGGATGAATATGGGCTGTGGCTTCAGGTCATTGATGAGACAGGGCAGGAAGTTTTCTCCCGCAACAAGCCCGAGAATTACCCGGCAAGATACTCTGCGTCTGAACTGATTTCACTTTCCGGGGGTGCTTATGAGCAGGGATATACAGTTTTTGTGAGCAGTTATGAAAGTCTTGAAGGAACATGGAGTTATCTGATCGGGTTTCCTTATGCTATAGGAAAACATATGCTTTATTACAACGGGGAGCATGTCGGACGGCTTTCGTTTTTGTTCCTCATGGGAATCTCCTTTATCTTGTGCTTCGTTCTTCTGTTCATGGTTTGGTATGGCTTCTGGCTTACCAAGCATCTTGGCAGGATCGCAAAAGGTATCGGGGATATTTCCCTGCGTTCCTATGTTCCGCTGACCGAAAAAGGAGTGTTTGGCGAAGTCTACGGGGCGATCAATCAGATGGATATAGAGCTCCGCAAGAGTGATAAGGTCCAGGAGGATACGGAACGGCTCCGCAGAGAATGGATTGTAAATATTACCCACGATCTGAAGACGCCGCTCTCACCCATTAAAGGCTATGCGGAGCTGCTTATGGGAACCCCTGCCCCTGATAAGGAAGCGGTACGGGAATATGGCGGGATTATTTTAAAAAGTGCCAATCACACAGAGAAAATGATGAACGACCTGAAGCTGACCTATCAGCTGGATTCAGGTGCAGTTCCATATCATCCGCAGACGGTACGCCTTGTCCGCTTCTTAAAAGAGCTGGTCATTGATATTGTAAATGACCCTGCTTTTGCAAACCGCAGGATTGGGTTTGAAAGCAATATACAGGAATGCCAGGTCAGTCTTGATATCGGCTTGTTCCGCCGTGCGGTGAATAACCTTATCATTAATGCTTTGACGCATAACCCGCCGGAAACAGAAGTGACCATCCGCATAGACTTTGGCGCAGAGAAGAAAGTGCTGATCTGTATTTCCGATAACGGGACAGGCATGAGTGAAAAGGAACAGTCGGAGCTTTTCAACCGGTATTACAGAGGGACAAACACGAAGGAGAAACCAGAAGGGAGCGGTCTTGGACTTGCGATTGCAAAGCAGATTATCACACTCCATGGCGGCAATATTGATGTCAGGAGCAGATTAGGTGAAGGAACATGTTTTACGATTATTCTTTCTTTGGGAAATCTATAACTTAAGAGAGATAAATTAAGGTTAACTTAAGATACAGAAAAGCACTGCCTAAGATAGATGATTTATGCTAAGAGCTAAGTCATCTATTTTTTATGCAGTAATGCATCCGCAGGAAACTTAGCCAGGCATGCATATCAGGCAGATACTGTCTTTGGCAAACCACTAGGAGGAAGATGGCTATGAAAATGAATAGGAGGTTTTATATGGTATTACAGTTACAGGATTTAAGAAAACAGTACGGTGAGAAATGTGCCGTCAACAATGTGAGCGCTAATTTAGCGCCGGGGATATATGGGCTGCTTGGCGCAAACGGCGCAGGCAAGACGACGCTCATGCGGATGATATGCGGCGTTTTGAAACCAACTTCGGGTAGTATCTGCCTGAATGGAAAGACGGTGGAACAGTTAGGCGAGCAGTATTATACCCATTTGGGATATATGCCGCAGGATTTTGGCTTTTATCCGGATTTCACCGCCCGCGAATTTATGCTGTATATGGCGGCAGTGAAGGGCCTTGATAAAAAACTGGCAAAAAAACGGACAGAAAATCTGCTTCATATGGTCAATCTCTCTGATGTGGCGGATAAGAAGATCAAGTCCTACTCCGGCGGCATGAAGCAGCGTCTGGGGATTGCGCAGGCAGAACTGAACAGCCCGACTATTCTGATACTGGATGAGCCTACGGCAGGGCTTGACCCAAAAGAAAGAGTACGTTTCCGCAATCTGATCTCTGATTTTGCAAAAGAAAAGATCGTGATTCTGTCCACACATATTGTTTCGGATGTTTCTTATATTGCGGATACCATATTGATGATGAAGGAGGGGCATTTTCTTCTGCAGGAGCCGATGAGTACGGTTACAGACAGTATCAGGGGCAAGGTATGGGAGCTTTTGGTTGATGAAAGGACGGCGGCAGAATACAGCAGGAAATTTTCTGTTGTGAATCTTCACCATGAAAACAATATGGTAAGGTTACGCATGATAGAGGAAACGGCGCCGGGGGAAGATGCACAGGCTGTGGAGCCGAGCCTGGAAGATTTATTTCTGTATCATTTTGGGGAAGAAGCTGAACAACAGGAGGAAAGGTAATATGTTGGTAAAATATGAGTTTTTGAAAATATTGCGTAAAAAATCTACGTTAATCGTGATGGCGGTCAGTCTGGTTTTGACAGGATTCCTTTTCGGGTTGCCCATGATACAGTTCCAGATCTACAATCAGGACGGCGTGATAAAAGGGGCAAAGGGGATCGCGTATGAAAAGGAGCAGTTTGCAGATTTATCTGTCCCTTTATCCGAAGAATATGTTGCCGAAACAATCCGGGAAGTGCAGGGGTTGTTTGAAGATCCGGATAATGTCGGAACGGACGGAAACGAGCAATTCTTAGTCGGCGACGCCTATTGGAACGGAGTTGCGCCAAGGGAAAAACTGCTGAACCTGATTGCCGATACTTACAGCAGCCCAAATGACAGTTGGGGCTACAATCATCTTCCTGAGGTGGAGGTAAAAGAGGAAAACCCCTTTTACCAGGCGATGAAAGGGAAGATACAGACCCTGCTCGACAGTCCGTCCCGGGCATTGACCGATGAGCAAAAAGAGTATTGGGGAGGTATGGCTGACAAGGTAGGTATACCGCTGCAGTATGGATATCATGGGGGATGGGAGATCATTATAAGCAGCTTTGAGCTTCTGATGTTTGCATTGCTGGCCATCTGCATTGTGATTGCCCCTGTCTTTTCCGGCGAATACCAGGCGGGAACGGATGCGGTGATCTTGTCTGCAAAGTATGGGAAGACAAAGCTGACGACAGCAAAGATCGCAGCATCGCTTTTATTTGGAACGGCGGCATTTATCCTCCATGTTGTTGTGGCGTGCGGCCTGCCGCTTGCAGCGTTTGGGACAGATGGATGGAATCTGCCGCTTCAGATTGCAAATACCACAATCCCTTACCCATACACATTTTTACAGGCGGCGTTAATAAATATTGGCGTTATTTACCTGGTACTGCTTGCAATGATCGGGGTGACGCTTCTTTTGTCCGCAAAGATGAAAAGCCCGTATGCTGTGCTGATTATTCTTGTCCCGCTCCTGTTCATCCCTATGTTCTTAACGCCTAACGGAACCACAGGGGCATATAATCTGCTGCTATTTTTACTGCCCTACCGTTCGACAATGCCGGAATTTGGCAAATATATTTCGTATCAATTCGGCGGTATGGTTTTTGATGTACTCACCGTAAGGGCAGTACTCTATACTGTTTTAACTGTAATTATGTTGTCGTTAGCAAGGTTGGGATTTAAGAAACATCAGGTTGCGTAAGGAGGTAATGTATGAGAAAGAAAAAAAGAATGGTTATAGGCATTATGATAATTTTGGCGGCCATTGTCGTTGGCGTAACGGTGGTCAGCCAGTCCCCCAGATGGTCTGAAAAATCATTTAAGGCCATTGTCCAGGAAACTGTCACACAGCCGGATGGAGAGATTCGGCTGGTGATCGAACGGACAACAGAAGTCTACGGCAGTCCGGTCAATTCACTTGGCATTAGCGAAGATACAAAACTGCTTGGTAAAGATGGGGAAGAACTGTCAATTGATGATTTTCAACAAGGGAATGCAGTTACAGTAAAACTCAAGGATGCATTTACAGAAGAAACACCCTATTATTACCCGACCGTATATGAGATAAAAAAGATGGAATAGGGTTCATTGTTTATTTGTTGTGATTTGTGTAGTATAATCATCTTTAATCGCTGGCAGGGGATATTGGGGAAAGGGAGCAAAAATGGCCTACAAGATATTGATTATTGATGATGATACCGAACTTCTCAGGATGCTGAAGAAATATTTTGAGATAAAAAAGTATGAGATTATTACGGCAGAAAATGGAACAGAAGGGTTAAACAAGATAAAGCTTAAGCCGGATATCATACTTCTGGATGTAAATATGCCGGACATTGACGGGATAGAGGTATGCCGGATGATACGGGATAAAGTAACCTGCCCTGTTTTGTTCCTGACTGCACGGGTGGAAGAGCAGGACGTTGTGAACGGGCTTTCTTCGGGAGGCGACGACTATATTTTAAAGCCCTTTAGTCTGAAGGAACTTGACGCAAGGATTACGGCGCACCTGAAACGGGAGGTGCGCCGCAGAGAAAAGACAGAATGCTGCTTTTCGGGTGAATTAGCGATTGATTATAAGGCAAAGACCGTGCAGATCCATGCGGAATATCTGGAGCTTACAAAACTGGAATACGAAATCATTGAGTTCCTGGCCATGAATCCGGGAATGGTCTTTGATAAGGACAGGATCTATGAGAAGGTCTGCGGATATGACTATGACGCGGAGGGCGACAGCAGGGTGATTACAGAACTGATCCGCAGAATCCGAAAGAAATTCCGGCAATATACAGAAACGGAGTACATTGAAACCGTATGGGGGATGGGATACCGATGGACAAAATAAGAAATCTTTCCGTGAGAAAAACGATTCTTTTGTATATGGCGGCTGCTTTACTTGGAAGTTTTATCCTCTCGGCAGTCATTGTCAGGATTGCAGGACAGACGCAGAGGCAGGTCTGGTGGAAGTATGTGGATGAAGACGCATATTTTGAAGCTGTGGAAAAAGAAGGCCCTGATTATGTGGCGGATATTCCAAGGCCGGGCGCTTATGAGATGACACGGTCCGATTATTTTGTATCAGAGCTTTGTGATTTCTTACAGACGTATACGGTGCTGATCCTGTCCATGGCGGGAAGCTGCGGGGCGGTGTTCCTCTTTTACCGGAACAAGCTGAAAATGCCGATGGAAGAACTGGCGCAGGCTTCGCAGAAGATTGCCGGAAATCACCTGGACTTTCATATTGCCTATGAGAATCAGGATGAGATGGGCGTACTCTGTAAGGAGTTTGAGCGGATGCGGGAGGCGCTTGCCAGGAATAATCAGATCTTATGGAGAACGATTGAGGAGGAAAAGATGTTAAGGGCGGCTATCGCCCATGATATACGCGCTCCGCTGTCCGTTTTGAAAGGGTATCAGGAAATGTTGACGGAGTACCTACCGGGTGAAGATATCGATCTGGGACAGGCGATGGAGATGCTGTCAGAGAGCGGGCGCCAGATCGAGCGAATGGACGTGTTTGTAGAGACCATGCGGAAAATGAGCAGCCTGGAAAACCGGGAGCTGGTTCCGGGGGATATTTCTGCCGGGCAGTTGGAGAAAGATATCTGCTCAGAGCTTGCCATTCTGAAAAAGGAGTATGGGAAACAATGTCTGCTTAAAGTGCCGGAATCAGGGGAAGTATTCTGCGGAGATAAGGAAATAATCCTGGAGGTTACGGAAAATCTGCTGTCAAATGCCTTCCGCTATGGGAAACAACAGATTGTGATCCTGGTAAAGACAGGATATTCTGAATTAAGCATTTGTGTTAGGGACGACGGCGGGGGCTTCCGGGAAGACGCGGAGAAAATTACGGAAGCATTCTACGGGCAGAATGTGAAGGACAGCTTAAAGCACGCGGGAATGGGCATGTATATCAGCAGGCTGTATTGTGAAAAGCATGGGGGAAGACTGGTTTTGGGAAATGATGAACAGGGAGGGGCTGTGGTGACAGCGATATTCCGTCGGATTGCGTAAGTGATCCGGCTTTTTTTCTTTTTATTGTCTTTCTGTTGATATTTCGCTTCTACAATAGAGCTATCAAGAATAAGGAGGCGGAATTATGTGGTCGATTTTGAAAAGAGAGGTAAGAAATTACATGAAAAATCCTCTGTTCTGGATTGGTATTGCAGTCGGTGTCTGGATGATATTCCAGGATACAGGCCCCTATCTGGATATCCATTATCTTAAGGAAGGGGAAACCATTGTGAATGACTATCCGGAAATGCATCGGGATGGGGATGTTTTTGACGGATATGTGCCGACAGAGAAGGAGCCACGGCGGAAAATGTGGGAGGAACGGATACGGGAAATCCTGGTTTCCGAATTTGAGATGGAGGATGCCAAGGCTCAGTCTGTGATTGACGAAATGAAAGGAATGGATATTGCAGAAGCGAGCAGACATCTGGAAGAATACGGTTTCTACGATGCACATTACGAGTATGTGAATACGGCCTATCACAAAGGAACCCGTGAAGAGATCAATGCTTTTATTGAAGGGAAATTGAAAAATAATGGGATTTTTTGCAACTGTTTTATTATCCATGCTATTTATGCAGGATACGAGGAGGAATACCTATGAGCTTCTCCATACAAAGCCTGTCAGCGCAGGAAAATACCTATCCGGGAAAGTGGGCGGCGGTTTCACGGTCTGTCTGATTATACTGGCAATTCTGAATCTGATATTCTTTGGTTTATGCCTTGTATCAGCGGGGGACAGCGGATTCACGGTGCGCCTGTCAGACTTTCTATTAGCAACCTGCCTATATATCCTGCCGAATATGCTGATGATTGTAAGTGTCTACAGTCTGGTTTCACTGTTATGTAAAAGTCCGCTGCCTGCGGTGCCGCTTTTGCTTCTCTACATCGTGTATTCCAATATGGGAAGCCGGAATGCGGAGGGCATTTATGGATATGACGGCAGACCGTTAGCGATTATGGTGCGGTTTCCGGGAGGGTTTTTTGATACGTCTCCGCCGCCGATGGCGGCGCTTGCCCTGACCTTCTGTGCAGATACCTATACCCAGGAAATTATCAGCAGACGGTCAGAAATCTGGCGGTTATGTCCAATGAAAAGGAGAGTTTGCGCTATTTACAGAAGGATGGCGATACAGGAAGTATTTCTGCTGTTTGTTGCAGCCGCCGGATATGGATTGTTTTTTCTGTTCCAGAATCCACGAACGGACAGAATGGGAACAGAAGGACCGGCAGGTGAGATAGGCCGGTTTCTCATCTATGTTGCGGCTGTCGCTGTTACTCTTGGATTCTGGGGGCTTTTATCGAATCTGCTTTCCTGCCTGTTCCGGAATATGTGGGTGGGGATCGGCGGCTGCCTGATACTGTGGCTGATTACGAATTCCAGTTTTGGCGACAAATATCTCGGAGTATGGAATCTGTTTTCCTATACATTCAGGGAGTTGGAAGACGGCGGCGATTTTCGCTGGATATATGGGAAAATGGTTTGTATTTGTATTGGAATCCTGGCAGCGGCGGCATTGCCTGGAATCATGAAGCGGCAAGACAGGTGATTATAGCCATAAATGTATTGTAAAGAAAAGAGGTTAGGATTATGGGAATTAAGATAGAGGATTTAACAGTCACATTTAAGAATAAGGTAACAGCGATCAATCATTCGATGAACCCACAACAGGCTTGGACCCGGAGGAGCGTATCCGTATCCGGAATCTTCTGGTTGATTTTTCGGAAGGACGTACGGTTTTATTTTCCACCCATGTGGTGGAAGACCTGACAGCGACCTGCAATCAGCTTGCAGTTATGAAAAAAGGGGAATTTCTTTATTTAGGAAATATGAGGGAACTGCTTAATCAGGCAAAGGGGCATGTCTGGATCTGCAAAACAAAAGATGAAGGGGAAGCGCGGGAACTGGAAAGAAGATATCATGTTTCATCAAAACAGTATGTGGGAGATGAATTGCACGTGAGATTGATAAGCGCCGCACCGCCCCGGACGAAATGCAGCCCCTGTGAGGCAACGCTTGAGGATGCTTATATTTATATCGCAAATAAGGAACCGTAATTGTAATAAGAATATGCGTATTGCGAAATGTGCATAATAATGTTATTATTATGTACAAAGGAGGTGCGTTTAAATGCCAGTAATTAAACCAATTACGGAACTTAGAGATACAAACGCGATATCTGAAATTTGTCATAAGCAGCAGCAGCCGGTGTTTATTACAAAAAATGGGTATGGAGATTTGGTGGTCATGAGCATAGAAGCTTATGATGAATTGATTAACATGAACAGAATTGACAAATCAATTCTGGAGGCGGAGCAGGAGGTGTCAAAAGGGGCAGAACTGTTAGATGCAAGAGAGGCCCTAAGTGAATTGAGGAGGAAACATTTTGGATAAATATACTGTTAAGATGTTTCCGCAGGCTTATCGTGATATAGACAAAATCTATGAACAGACACTTCTTAATGATAATTACGGTGACAATGCATTAAGGCTGGCACAACGGCTTGAAGATGCGATTTTCAGCTTAGAAGAGCAGCCTTATCGTGGAGCGGAACGTAAATATGGGTTCTATGCTCATAAAGAATATCGTCAGTTATTTGTTTCTGGTTACATTATTATCTATGAAGTATTGGATGCTGAAAAAATAGTTGCTGTGCTCACAGTTAAATATAGCGGAAGTGAATTTTAACCTTTCGCTATATTTTTTCTATGGGAATTTCAATCTGGACAACGGCGTCCTCCGTCCGGCCGATCACATTTTCATTGATGATGACCTCATAGGAAAACCCGGATAATATAAATCCGTTTTCACTGGTAAAATCAAATATTTTCTGGTAGCATGTGATTGCGTTTTCGGGAGACTCCTGATAGAACGCTCTTATATATCTTCCGGCGGGCTGTATATGCAGCCCCTTTTTCTTTATGGGAAAAGGGATCTCAATAAAAAGGCTGGAATAACCTTCATAATTTCCACGGCGCAGGCTTTCCACGGCGATCATGGTTCCATAAGAGGCATCATGCAGACGGCGGAGTTGATATTTCTTTGTTTCCCCAATGATCATTTCCACCAGTTTGTCAAATGGGGTATCTATCTCAATATCTACCGTGACCAGGCAGCGTTCTTTTTTCTCTACCAGGCTGATCTCGGATAAATCCATGGTCTTAAGTGTCTGCATATTCTGGCAGTGATAAGACAAGGTTTTCCTGACTGCTTTCAGATGCGCGATTTGTTGATCTACGTCTTCTATCTTTTCCAGCAGGAGCTGTTCCATACTGGCAGCGGAACGATTCTGCATAAATATCCGTATTTCCTCCGTCGAGACATTTAATTCCCGCAGAAGCAGGATAGTTTCCAATACAGAACTCTGGTGATAATTATAATACCGGTATCCGTTTGCCGGATCGATTGCCGCCGGATGGAAGAGCCCGATCTCATCATACCACATCAGAGTCTTTTTATTAATGCCATGCAGTGCCGCAAATTGGCCGATAGTAAGCAGTTTACTCCTCTTATCCATTTTTTCATTCTCCCTATTGACCGTACAGTTACTGTATGGATTATTATAGGGCATATAGCAGAGAAAAGCAAGAGGAGGAGTACTATGAAAACGAACAAGATGAAGATTTGGATTGGCTGTGGGATTTTTTGTGTCTTGAGTTTGTTTCTATCGACATGGTATGCGGTTACATTCAATGATTCCCGCCTGGTAGTTCCCATGGATTTTAAAGATTATGTATTTCGCGCAAAAGATCTGCCGATGATTCTTTCGATTTCTCTCATTTGCATTTATGTAATCTCTCTGTTTGTCATGCTTTTTGTCTATGCGGGTGAAAAGCAGAGACAGGTGGAAGAAACAGGCGTCACGCGCAAGGTCAATCCAAAGTGGGGCTGGTTAGGAGTACTGGGGTTTTTGGGTTTTGCTGGTTTCTTTACATACTCTGCGGATGGCTCTGTCTTTCCATTTGCCTTTTTCCTTTTCTTTGGCTTCTTTGGTTTTTATTATGAGGGAAGGATGTCAGGAACATTTATGGATGAGCGCTTCCGCGAGAATATGGTTCGCGCTAGGCTGAAAGCATATAGAATTTCGTTTTCTATCATGCTTGTTGCACTGATCATTCTCTGTCAGGGAAAACTTTTTGGAAGTCTTGAATATACTCTGATTGCTACAATTATCACCCTTTCCGTTGCGTTAGCTCTGGGGATTTTCCTCTCTGAATATTTGCTGTACCGGTATGACCATGACGACCTGGCAGATGAAAGTGAGGAATAAGATATGGCAGAATTTGAATGCAGATTAAAAAAATACCGGCAAATGAAAGACCTGACGCAAGGGCAGCTGGCGGAAAAAGTAGGCGTGCGCCGGGAAACCATCATGCGCCTGGAAAAAGCGCAGTATAACCCGTCTTTGAAGCTGGCGGTTGATATTTCCAGGGTTGTAGAAGCTCCGATTGAAGAAATTTTTATTTTTGAATAAAAATCTGTCCACTGTAACATTTCGCGGACATTTTTTTGTTAAAATATAATGAATGGCAAAATAATGTCGTAAAGGAGAATGGATATGAAGAAGATTTTACTGGTAGAGGACGACGCCCTTTTAAATAAAACGCTGACTTATAACCTGATTTCGGAGGGTTACGATACGGTATCAGCCCTGAATGCAGACACAGCTGCCGAAGCTTTAGCCCGGACGGAATTTGACCTGGTGCTTCTGGACATCAACCTGCCGGACGGTAACGGCTATGACCTGTGCAGGCTCATAAAGCCGGAGAATCCGGACACGCTGGTGATTTTTCTGACTGCCAATGACCAGGAGAGCGACCAGATACGGGGGTATAAAGCCGGGGCGGTAGATTATATCACCAAGCCCTTTTCCATTGAGGTGCTGCTTCGGAAGATACGGGCAATGTTCGCCATGCTGGAACACCGGGGACTTACAAAGGATTTTTATGATGATGGCAGGCTGTTCCTGGATTTTTCAGAACAATCCGCTGCACTTAATGGAAAGTCCCTTATTCTTTCCCCCATGGAGTATAAAATGCTGTATCTGTTCTGCAAGAATCCGAAACAGATTCTGACAAGGCAGCGGCTTTTGGAAAGGCTGTGGGATGCAGAGGAAAATTATGTGGACGAACACACCCTGACAACCTTCATCAGCCGGATCCGGGGCAAGATTGAGGCAGAGGGCGACACGTATATTAAGACGATTTACGGGATGGGATATCAGTGGATGGGAGGCGAGAGAAAATGAATCTGGGGCGGATCTCGGTAAAAAGGACATTTCTTTTGATCTGCGGCGGTATGGTAGCTTCCATGTTGGCTGTCTGTGCAGTTCTCTTTGCCATGACAGGCGAAGTCTGGGTGCTGACAGCCGGTATCCTGCTGACAGTCTGTGCCATCATCTGGCAGTTCCTTCTGATGCAGTTTTTTGGCAAACGGCTTTCTGTATTTACAAGAGAGCTGTGCCAAGTGATGGATCGGATGATAAGCGGGAGCGAAGAGCCTGTGCGTGTGACAGACAGTGAAACACTCTTTGCCCGTATCAGCTACCGTCTGTCGCGGCTTTTTGGTATCATGCAGGAGAACCGGCGGAAGGTAGATATGGAACGCCAGGAGCTGCAGATGCTGGTGTCAGACATTTCCCATCAAGTGAAGACACCGGTAAGCAACCTGAAGATGGTGACGGACACGCTGCTTACCAGGCCGGTTCCAGAAGAAGCGCGGCGGGAGTTCCTGCAGGGCATCCGCAGCCAGACAGACAAGCTGGAATTTCTCTTTCAGGCACTTGTGAAGACTTCACGGCTGGAAACCGGGGCAATCCGGTTAGAGAAGAAAGAGGCTCCGCTGATCGATACGCTGGCGGTTGCCTGCAGCGGTGTTGTATATGAAGCGGAGAAAAAGGACATTTCCGTGACGGTGGACTGTCCGGATGGCCTTCGCCTTTCCCATGACAGCAAGTGGACGGCGGAGGCTTTATTCAATCTGCTGGATAACGCGGTAAAATATACTCCGAGGGGAGGGGCAATCCGAATTTCAGCGGAACAATGGGAAATGTATGTGAAGCTTAATGTATCCGATACCGGTAAAGGTATCCCGGAGAGTAATCAGGCGTCTATCTTCCGGCGTTTCTACCGGGAGGAGGAAGTGCACGAAGAACAAGGGGTAGGCATCGGCCTTTATCTGGCACGTGAGATTGTCACAAAGCAGGGCGGTTACATGAAAGTAACTTCGGAAGTCGGCAGGGGATCGACGTTTTCGGTTTTTCTTCCCAGCAGAGCATAGAAATTTTTTTGTCGCTGTAACATTTCGCGGACATTTGGGTTTTACAATGTCCTTATCAACAGGAAAAGTAGTAAGGAGGTGGCCGGCTATGACATGGCCTTTTGATAATGACACCAGCGTTATTATTAAAAAATTAGCGTCTGCTCAATTAAAGAAAGAGCGTTTGAAGAAAATTTTTACGATTATTGCAATTTCATTAGCAACATTTTTGATGGCATCCGTATTGCTTCTGGTTTCTGGAATTATTACAGTGAACCAAAATGGAGGCAATAACATAACAGGGTCTTATCATGCTCTTATTTCCGGCATAGAAAAAGAACAATATCAAGAATTGTCTGATGATGTGCGAGTGGATTTATGCGGATTCACAGCTTCTATTGGCAGTGTTAAATCTGGAAATGATCGTCTTAATATTTCATATTCCAACAATGATGCACTTACATTAAATGGGCTGTCTGTTGACCAGGGGAAAATGCCAGAGAAAGAGAATGAAATACTGATTGAACAAGAGTATTTAATTCGACAGAAGATAAATGCAAAAATTGGAGATACCATTCTATTGCCAGATCCAAACAACGCCCAGGAAAAATCCTTTATTATAACAGGATACTTGAAAACAGGGGCGAAAGGCACTGACCGTTCATTATATGGGGCTATGGTTTCTGAAGAATACTTTTTAGAAATGGATGGATGGAATCACTTTTCACCGGCAGTAATGCTTCGTGTAAATTTAGATGCAAAGACGAACTCTGGGGATGTAAAAAACTTAATATCAGAGATAGCGGCTGATGCAGGCTGTAAAGCGGCTCCTTCTTATAATGAAGCGTATTTGAATCTTAGCCAGCCTTCGGTATCGATGGTTCTGGCGGCTGTTGCCGGGCTGGTTGTTATCGTAATCGCTGGTATTTTGGTAATATACAACATTTTCTATATTTCCATTATCAATTCAATTAAAGAATATGGACAGCTTCGCACAATAGGGATGACAGCAAAACAGATTCAAAGACTTGTTCTTAGGGAGGGAACTTTGCTGATGTTACCTGCAATACCTATTGGACTAATTGCGGGAATTGTAGTGGCTTATATTTTAATTCCACATGGATTTGGGCTATGGAATGTACTATGGATATGCCCAATTGTTGTTGTGTTAACCTATGCCACTGTACGCCTGTCCATCAAAAAACCTGCTAAAATAGCAGCGACCGTTTCACCCATAGAGGCTTCACGCTATGAACAAAATAAGTTGCCTAAATGTAAACATAGGCAGCACAAACTAACGCCGGGGTCTTTGGCAGTAAATCAAGTTTTGCGTTATAAGAAAAAGAATATACTGACAGTCGCCTCTCTTGTCTTGACTGGCGTTCTGCTGTCAGGTTTATCCTCTGTCCTTTCTTCTATCAATGCAAAAGATATGTCTTTATCTGGATTTGCAAGAGGACAGTTCGTTTTAAAAATCTCAAATCAGGAGCTAATGGAAAATCCTTTAGAGATTTTGCAGGAATCAAGTCCTTTTACGGAGAAAGTAGAAAAAGAACTCTCGCAATTATCAGGTGTGCAAAAGATTATGAATGATCAGCATCTCCCAGTCTCCTATGATCTGCAGGCTCTGGAATCAGATGCTGAAATTGTAGGATTTGAGAAAGCAGATATGACTTTGCTGCAAAGCTGTCTCTTAAATGGAAAAATATCAGATTATGAGCAAATGGCATCTAAGAATCAGATGGTGATTGGCAGGCCGGGTGACTTTGAGAAGTATTTTGGTATTCATCCAGAGGCTGGCTTGTCTGTAACGCTGAAGATTTTTGATGGGCAGCATACGGAGAACCTGGAATTTGAGATTGCGGCAGTTCTTGACGAAAGTAAGATTGGAAATAATGGCGATAAAATAGATATGCTGTTATTGCCGGTTGATTCCATGCAAAAAATCGCACACAACAATTTAACATATCAGTATGTGATTCGTGTAGAGGATTCTTTTGGACAGCAGGCAGAAAATGAAATAGACCAAATTGTATCAGATAACCCGCGGCTGAGTGTGGATTCACTTTCTGCTGCGATTGCCCAGAATGAAAACTTCCTGCAGGGAACACAGTTAGCCCTTGCAATAGCCATTGTTTTAATTGGTTGTTTTTCTGTGATGAATTTGTTAAATACAATTTTGACGGGAATTATCGTAAGGCGCAAGGAATTTTCTCTCATGCGTTCAGTGGGAATGTCTCAAAAACAATTATCCGTGATGGTTCATAAAGAGGGATTGATCGTAGTCGGCATGGGACTTGTATTATCTGTGATAATTGGTGGAGGAATTGGATATGTTCTTTGCTCATTTTTGAAAAACAACCTAATGAGCTATTTGAATTATCAATTTCCATTGTGTATTACAATCTTGTATTGTGCGATTGTTATTTTATGTAGTGTGCTGATTACAACAGGCGCCTTAAAGCAGCAAAGCAAGTTATCAATGATGGAAGCTCTGCGATAAGTGTTTTTTTTTGCTGCTGTAACATTTCGCGGACATTTGGGTTTTACAATGTCCTTATTAACAGGAAAAGGAGTATTTGATTATGAATGTATTACAAACAATCGACCTGAAAAAGTACTATGGCAACGAGCCCAATATCACCCGGGCCTTAGACGGCGTCAGCCTGTCTGTGAAACAGGGGGAGTTTGTGGCGGTGGTAGGGACCTCCGGAAGCGGCAAATCCACCCTGCTCCACATGATGGGCGGACTGGATACGCCAACCTCCGGAAGCGTGGTTGTTCGTGGGGACGAGTTGGCGAAAAAGAATGATGAGGAGCTGACCATCTTCCGCCGCCGCAACATCGGCTTTATCTTCCAGAACTACAACCTTGTCCCGATCCTGAATGTCTATGAAAATATTGTCCTGCCTGTGGAACTGGACGGTGACACGGCAGATGAGAAATTCATGGATGAGATTGTGGAGATGCTTGCATTGGAAGATAAGCTTAATAATATGCCGAACAATCTCTCTGGCGGGCAGCAGCAGCGTGTCGCTATCGCACGTGCCCTGATTACCAAACCAGCTATCATTTTAGCTGACGAGCCGACCGGCAATCTGGATTCCAGGACCAGCGCCGATGTGCTGGGGCTTCTGAAACGCACCAGCATGGAGTTCAACCAGACAATTGTGATGATCACCCACAACAACGAGATAGCCCAGTTTGCCGACCGCATAGTCCGAATTGAGGATGGTAGGATTGTTGGAGGGGGAAGGCAAGCGCGAAGCGCTTTTAAAATGCCTTCCGACGACTTGCCCTCGAACGCTAGTAAGGGGGCGCAGCCTTGTAAAGGAGGAAGGCAGGCGCGACGCGATTTAGGAAAGCCTTCTGACGAAATGCTGCCAGGAACCGGAAAGAGGGCGCTGCCTCGCAGGGGAGGTGGCAGATCATGACATGGCCTTTTGAGAACGACACCAGCGCCGTTACCCGCAGGCTGTCAAATGCCCGTCTTGGGCAGGATCGTTTCAGGAACCGTTTAATCGGGGTTATTATTTTTATGGCTGCGGCCATTATGGCGTTTATTTCTTCTTATGCATATAACATTACAAATGAATACGCGGCATCAACTTCCTATCAGGGGATTTTCCAGAACCTCTCACAGGAGGATATTTCCTTATTGAAGGCAGATCCCCGTATCCAAAAGACCGGCGTGTACCAGTCTGTCGGCATGACGGAGCAGGAGAAGGGCATTACAATGAGCATGGTATGTTCAGATGAAACAACCATGCAACTCTCCAATATCACATTGGCCAAAGGGCATATGCCGCAGGCGGCAGATGAACTGCTGATAGAAAAGGGATATATAGATGCCTTACATCTAAATGCGGGAATCGGTGACACCATAACCCTTCATTACCGCAATCAGGCGAGCCGCCAGTTAGACACAAAAGAATTTCGGATCACAGGGTTTATCCAGACAACTGCTGAAAATGACAGAGGCAGGGTAGCGTATAACGCTGTCGTTTCCCAGGATTTTGTGCAGGAGGATTCTGCGCTTTCTGCTGAACCTGCAGCGGTTATGATTTCAGTCCGTGATTCTGTAAAATATAGAAATCAGGAATTGAAAGAACTGGTACGGAATATTGGCCTGGATTGTGGGATTTCTGCAGACAATATTCAGATTAATAATCTGTACATTGACAGCAACAATCTGTCGCAGGAGACGGTGCTGGCCGTTCTGCTCGTTGGACTGGTTCTGATTGGCATATGCTCTCTGGTTGTTTACAATATATTTTATATTTCCGTAATAAATAATGTGACATCCTTTGGACAGCTTCGTACAATCGGCACTACAAAGAGGCAGATCAAACAGATTATTTCAAAAGAAGGGAATTATCTTGCGCTTCGCTTTATTCCATTGGGGTGTGCGGCAGGCGTAATGTTGTCTTTTCTGACAGACCGGAACGCTTTTCATGCGCTTCCTGATATGATAACCGCATTTTTGTCAGGAATCGTGGTATTTGTCTGTGTAAGGCTGTCTATTTTAAAACCGGCAAAGATTGCCATGTCGGTTGCACCTGTGGAAGCATTCCGTTACAGCGGATATACTGAGCGCCAGATCTATCTGCCGCTCAGTATATGTGATGCGCACAGCCGCATAAGGAAGTATGCCGCTTTGCGGCTGCGGCTGGCGCGATACTCACGGCAGATTTCATCAGCCGTGAGTATATATTGGAATAAAAAGTTGAAAAAGAGCGGGAAACATCTCACACCGTTTTCACTTGCGGTTCTGAACCTGTTCCGTAACAGGAAGAAAAGCATACTGACCTTTGCCTCGCTGGCCTTAAGCGGAATGATGTTTGTAGGGATCTCTTCCCTGCTGTCCTCTCTTGATCCGGAGCAAAGGGCGAAACAGGCTTTTCCTTACGAGGGGAGTTATGTGGTGGAACTGAACCGCTCGCTTGTCACGCCTGCGTTTTCTCTTACGGAATTACAGGAAAACAATCTGTTGACAGATGAATTGGAAAGTCATATTCTGTCCATCGGCGGGGTAGAGGAAGTCATCCGTCAGCAGGAAATATGCGCCGGGATAGATGGAACGGAGACAGCAATCCGGAGTATGAACACAGAGGATTATAAGGAATTAAAGGACAGGGTAATGACAGGGAAACTGCCGGATTGTGACCATACAGGAGAAAATTCCCTTATCATTAACATGGGAAGCCCGGAATTAGAATATCTGCATAAGAGCTATGAGGTAGGCGACACAGTCGCTTTTTCACTGGCAGGAAACAGCCCGCAAAGTAATATTACCTATACCGTATCTGCTGTTATTTTTGACAGAGACAGTTCTGCCAGCTTTATCCTGCCCGCGGCTGAAATGGAACAGATGGTTCCCTATAATGCAAGCAGTGCATTTGTAATCCGGGCAAATGCAGACAGTGATACCGGAATTGAGGAAGAATTATATTCGCTGGTTTCAGCAGGCGATACCTTGCGCCTGAAGACATTAAAAGATATGACGATGCAATACAAAAGCGTATTCAGCACAATTTCTATTGCGGCATATGCGCTGTTAGCAGTTATTGTCATGTTTAGTATCATCAATCTGGTCAATACCAGTATGACAAATATCATTTCCAGAAGGAAAGAAATGGGGTTATTCCGGGCGGTTGGCCTGGGCGGCAGACAGCTTTATCATATGATAGGTTTTGAAAACGGATTTCAAACGCTTGGCAGTTTTGCCGTCTCCCTTGTCTGCGGTCTGGGGATTGGGAAAGCAATATGCGCTGCCGTGGGGAATATGCCTGGGTTGGGCTTTATAAATTATACGTTCCCTGCCGTACCTGTTCTCTTATATGTTTTATTGGTTTTTATGATTCAATTAGCGCTTACAAAATGGGCGGATCGGTATTGCAAAAAAAACAGCGTGGTAGAGCAGCTTCGCATAACGGAATAGGAGATGGCAGGTTATGACATGGCCTTTTGAGAACGACACCAGCGCCATTACAAAAAAGCTGGCAAAAAAAAGCATGAGAAGCGAGAAACGCCGGAACCGGATGGTGATCATCGCGGTCGCTCTGGCGGCGTTCCTGATCTGCTTTGCGGGAACTGCGTCTGTTTCTCTGGCACAAATACAGCGTAATCAGGTAGCAGATACGTATGAGGCGGTCTGGCAGGGGATTGACGAAGCGGATCTTGAAATCCTGAAAGAACAGCCGGAATTTGCCCGCGTGGGCGGCTACTATCTGCTTGACCAGGAACCCTCCAGACAAGGGTATACAGCGTCCTATGTGTATATGGACAGGGAAATGATGGATACTGCCCGTGGCCAGATGAGGCTGCTAGAGGGCCGGGTTCCTGAAAAAGCAAACGAAGTTGCTGTAAGTAAATACTTCCTTTCCACCTATGGAGATAATGCTAAGGTTGGGGACACGGTGACCTTAGATACAGAGAGTTTTCATGGCGGTTATACCGTTACCGGAATTATGGACAGCGCAGGCGAAAAGGAGATGAATACCTGTCCTTTTGTCCTGTCAAAGGCTGCATTGACAGAATGGGCAGGATTCGACCCTGCGGGATATCGTGCATATGTGCATTTTGAGAATGACACGAAACTGGATGAGGCGGTCATGACGGCTTCCTGCCGCGAGATTACGGAAAAATACGGGCTGCCGCCTGTGGGAATGAACAACAGATATTTTACTTATTATAAAAGAACCATAGATTTTACGGTCGTCGGCGGTATCGCATTGCTCGTCCTGATTGGCGGGTATGTGGTAATCCAGAGCATTTTCCGTATCTCCGTCAACGACAAAATACAAAGCTTCGGGCAGCTTCGGATGATTGGCGCAACGAGGAAGCAGATCAAACAGATCGTGAAGTGCGAGGGGAGAAGGCTTGGCAGTATCGGGACTCTGATTGGAACAGTGTTGGGAGTGTCTGGCAGCTTTCTCCTATTTCCGAAAGGATTTCACGCCCTGTATTATGCGATAGCCGCTGTTTTAGCGGCAGTAATCTGTTGGTTTATGGTGTTCGTCTCCATCCGCAGGCCGATGAAAATAGCTTCCGGCATTTCTCCCGTGGAGGCAGTCCGGTTTTCGCCGGAGCCAGACGCCATCTACAGGCGGAGGAAATACATCAGGCTGGATCCCGTTTTTATGGGGATCGCAAACTTCATGCGTGACCGTAAAAAAACAATCGCCATTGTGGCTTCTTTAAGTTTAGGCGGCATTTGTCTGCTGATCATTGCTTCTGCTCTTTTAACAAGATCGCCCAAGCAGTATGCGCGGCAGTTTTTTCCTGACGGGGATTATGAAATTTATCTGGATTCCGAAAAATCCGAAATTGAACTTATGACCGTGGGAAATCCGTTCGATGACCGGTTGAAAGAAGAAATTTTGTCTATTGACGGAGTGACTGATATCATTGAAAAACGGGAAGCTTTTATAGGAAAGGCTGCTGTTTCGGAGGTCACGCCTGTTGCCAGTATGTGTGATATTCTGGATGAGGAAAATGAACAGGAGGCAGAACTGGCTTTGGTCAAAGGCAGTATGCCGGCGGATAAGGATGAAATCTTAATAGCTGAAAGTGTGTATCAATACCTCGGACGATTCGCAGATGTCAAGGTCGGCCAGACGATGGAACTTACTGTGGAACAGAAGACCGTTTTGGTTACTTTAGCAGGTACTTTTGATACAAAGAAGGTCACAAACGGGCATGGCAGTCTGGCGATGGATTCTACGCAGGTTTTTCTCTCCAGAGACCTTGCACAGGGATTATTCCCTGAAATTGAGAATTTCGATTATTCGTGGAATATAGTAAGCGATCCCCAAAAGGCGCAGAGTGTGGAAGCCGGTTTAAAAAGTGTGGCTGCAAACCACAGAGACCTTGCATTATGGACATTTGCTGAAAGTCTGGAATATGAGGAAATGCAAAGCAGGATCATGTTCGGCAGTATGCAGGCGCTTTCGTGGCTGATATTCCTGTTTGGTGTGATCAACCTCATAAACACGACCCTTTCGAACCAGATATCCAGAAAACGGGAAAACAGTATTTTGCGCTCCATTGGCCTGACTGGAAAACAGCTATGTAAAATGAACATCTGCGAGGGCCTGTGTTATGCGCTTTTTACAGCATTGGCAGTCTTGCTTGCGGGGCTTCCGATTGCCGTTGTAGTTTCCAGGGAAATAAGCAAAATAGCCTTTGCGGGAAAGATTGTGCCGTATCAATTCCCGGTTTTGGAAATGGGGCTGTTCCTGCTGGCGCTGTTTGTCGTGGAACTGATCTTGTCTGTCTGGATGGTACATAGGCAGAAAAAACAGTCCCTGATTGAACAGATGCGGGCGCTTTAGTAATTCACATTCCACAGCATTCAGAAAGCATTTCACAGCAATTCGATTGTTTTGGCGCTTCAGGCAGAATATAATAAAATGTCTACCTATAGCAATGGCAAATTATATTTGATTTAGCCATTGGCTGTTGTGTACGGGGAGGTGGCACATTGATTCACATTGCAATCTGTGATGATGAAAAATATATGTCCGATCATATAAAAACTTTGGTCTCCGATTTTTTCCGTAAAAAGAACAGGGAGATCCGTCTTAGGATATTTTCAAGCGGCGAAGAGCTGTTAAGCGGCGGCGGGCAGATAGACATCTGTTTTCTAGATATCCAGATGAAGGGTATGGACGGCATGGAAACCGCAAGGAGACTGAGGGCAGATAAATTCCAAGGATTCCTGATCTTTATCACGGTACTGAAAGAGATGGTATTTTCGTCTTTCGAAGTGCAGGCGTACGATTACCTGCTCAAACCGGTGGAAGAAAAACAGTTTGAGAAAACCATGGAACGCCTTTATGCTTCCATGCGCAGTGCCGGTGAAGACAGTATGCTTATACAAAAGGGGTATGAGGGACGCATTGTCCAAAAAGATGAGATTATTTTCTGTGAGATCATAGACCGGAAAATATATCTGAACCTGACCTCAGGCGAGGTTCTTGATTATTATGAGCAGATTGAGAATCTGGAAACGAAGCTGGGCAGTCATTTTTTTCGGTGCCACAGGAGCTATCTCATCAATCTGAAGCATTTAAAAGGATATAAAAACGGAACCGCATATATGGATAACGGCAGGGAGGTTCCTGTATCACGGCTGCGGAGCAAAGAGTTTTCCGGTGTTATTCTGCAGTATATGAAAAATAGGTAAGTTGTGTATAGCTATGAAGGTATGGAATGGATACAGAAGTTATACATATGGGGGCAGGTAAAATGGCTGAGTATTTAGATTTTTTTAATGTATATGTCATGGGTGTCATTGAGATGGCTTTCCAGCTATATTTTTTGGGAAAAATTTTGAAAAAGAAAATATCGCTGCCTTTTTACTTCCTTTTTGCAGTCTGTGCGGTGATTGTCTGCGATTTTGTCCCGACTAGCACGATCACAGGCTTTGCGGCGCTTGTCTTTCTGCTTACGGCATGCGGGATTTTGGTGTGCCATGCGGATGTTAAGTCCTCCATTCTGTATGCGGCCCTGACGGTTGAAATCATGCTGCTCTGTTACGGAATAGTGAAATCCATACTGGCTCTTTTACGCCCATGGATGCCTGTGGTTTTCCATGATCCTTTGGCGAAAACAGCATACAGGGATATCTGGATTAATTTTACGAGTCTTTTTGTGCTGTTATGTATCATCAATACCGTCACTCTTGTTTATAGGAAAAAGAAATGGCAGAAAGGAAAGGTGAAAAGTGATGAGTAAATACAACGCATTATGGGAATATGTGCAGAAAAGCGGAAAGGAATCTTTCCGGCTGACCTTTGAGGAGATTCAGAATATCGCGGGGATACCGATTGACCACTCTTTTCTGAAATATAAGAAGGAGCTTGCGGAATATGGGTGGCAGGTTGAGAAAATATCCATGAAAGAACAGACGGTACACTTTCATAAGATTGACTGACCGCTTAAAAATTGTGAATAAATAACTTTACAAAGGGAGTAAAAATGGATGAAAAAATTTTAGAATGGCTGTTAGAAGAGGACACTCCTGAAGTCAGGCTCCGGACATTAAAGGAGTATCTGAAACTAAGTGATGATGATACAAAAGTCATCGAATGTAAAAATAAATTACTTCAAAGCAAAGTATATGAGCGGGCATTAAAGAAATTAGAAAAGGAGAAACCCTGGGCGAAATTTGACGCAATTATGGCATTTGCCGAATGGGGATTAACCAGAGCTGATATCGGAAGTGATATCGACGAAGAAGTGTTTTCGCTGATCCAAAGCACGGGATTTAAAATGTTATGCGGCGAGCCTTATTTATTAAGGAACCTTGTGAAACTGGGATATTACCAGGTGGATATCGTGAAAGAGGAGATAGGATGTATGCTTGGTAGGATCAAAGAAGACGGCGGGTTTGGCTGTATCAGCAGTAATAAGAAAATCAATGACCCAAAGAAACCACATAAAAGCTGTGCCAGGCTGACGGTTGAGTATCTTCTGCTTGTTGCAGAACTTCATCTTTTAGGGATTGAATGTGAGTGTGAGAGCGCGTTAGTACATTATTTCACCAAAAGGAATATTTTTTACCGGACGGATAACATTGAGGCGCCGATGGTGGATGTGATGCTGGAGACATTTTATCCGTCAGATCCAATTAAAGTCGGCGTTCAGAATATTGTATATGCATTAAGAGTGTTAGGGTGTCCAGGGGAATCTGAAGCGATGCAGGCCGGATATGAGGTGTTGAACCGGCACAGGCTGGATAATGGGAGATACCTGTTAACTGCATCAAAAAGTGTCCCGGCATTTAAAGCAGGAAAAGTTGGCGAAGAGAATAAATGGATTACACTTTATGCGTATATGGCACAATAGACAGCAAACCAATATTTTTTGGGAGGTAATCATATGGCAGATATGCTTGTTAAATTATATAATATACCTCATTCGCACGACATAGAAGAAAATTTATTCAAGAGTGGTATCAGAATCAAAAAAGCATTAGCGCCTGACAGGAGCAGGATCATTGCTTTCTCCAGGACATGTGCAAAAGATGATTATTCAGATGAAGTTAAGGACGCTTTTTCTAATAATCCCACTTTTTAATCAGCAGAAGAATTGGACAGTATCCGTCAAAACGGTCTGACGGCAAGATAATCGGAAGATAGGAAGGAATGGGAAATGGATTTGTGGGAAAAATTCGGAATGAGCGAGGGACTTGCCGAGATGTGGCAGGAACTGGGTATCAGCGCGGGAACGGCAATTATTGTTTTGATTGCTTTATATTTTGTGGTTAAATGGGCGGTCAAAAATGGAATGTTGGAAGCCTATAAAGAGATAGAAAAAAAGAAAGCACAGGAGGCTTTAAAAGCGGATAAGACAATCATTGATTTGGAACAAAAGAAGTAAACATAAGGAATATTAGTGGAGGTTTAAATTGTATTCTTTACTGACGGTAAATTTAATTATGCCATTTGTAATGGTTTCAGTGGGATATACCTTTAAGAAACATCCGGCATCCGACATGGATTCAAATAATGGATATAACACACCAACTTCACGAAAAACAAGGGAACATTGGGAATATGCACAGAGTATTGCGCCTGATATTTTCATATCCTTTGGAAAAGCTTTGGGACTAATCGAGATTTTATTAAGCGTAGTAATGTATTTATTCCATGTCTCAATTCATGTGGCTCTATGTGTTGGAGGTTTTGTAGGACTGGGATTCTTGTTTTTAGGATTTTATAAAACTGATTTGGAAATAAAAAGAGAACACTAAAATCCAGTTGACATGTTGGAAAATCAGAATTTAGGAAAGGGAAAATATGATTATTGAAACAGAAAGAATGATTCTAAGAGAATATACCTTACAAGATTTCAATGCGTTATATGAAATAATGTCAGATGCAGAAACTATGCAGCATTATCCTAATCCTTTTGATCTTGAAACCAGGATTCTTGCCGTCATTCAGGCAGAGACGGTGGAAAAGATACGGGAAAGACTGACGGAAGTTTTCATTTTGACAGACGGGTATCTGCAGGTTCCGAAGAAAAAGGAACTTCCTTCTACAGAAAATCTGCGAGGAACATATGAGGAAATGTATTCTAACTGGAAAAACAAAATGGCCGAGGCATCAGGCAGAGACGATGTGTATTCTTCCTTTATGAATTTACTGTCTTTACAGTGGATGTTCTATGAGATTGCAGAATGTATCGCAGAGGATGACTTTGAAATTATGGGTAAATTTAGCCCCAAAAATCTGGAGGAGAATGTGGATGTCTTCGATCAGGCTCTGAATAAGTATCTTGCAGAATATGAAAAAGTGGGAATTTGTCCAAAGCATTTTGAGAGTATGACAGAATTTGTGGAGGATTACGAAAAACGGTATTTTAAGGAGGACAAAAATGATTAGACTGGTCAGACCAATAGAAGCACTGAAAGAACAGGCGCTGGAGTTCAAACAGGAATTTTTTGATAACGGGGAATTCGTCATTAACGGAAGTGAATTGCTTGATAAAATGGATGATTACAGAGAATGGTGCAGAACCATAGACGCAAATACGAAAGAGGAAACGGTTCATCCGGACTGGGTGATAACAGACACATTTTTTGCCGTTGATGGTAATGACAGAATTGTGGGAATCATTGATTTAAGGCATACGCTCAACGACTTCTTGAAGGATCTGGGCAATTGCGGTTACAGCGTTCGTCCGTCGGAAAGACGAAAGGGCTATGCTACGGAAATGCTGCGGCAATTATTAGATATTGCGAAAAGGGCAGGGATGAACGAACTGCATCTTTCCGTGGAAAAGAAGAATGAACCCTCAGTGAAGACGATCATTCGGAACGGCGGAGTCTTTGAGCGTAGCTTTGAACTGGATGGGGAACAGGCGGATATTTATAGAATTGCTCTATGAATCAGATTTATGGAGGAGGAAATATTGTTGATATCAAGAGATTACTCTGAAAATTTGAAGAAATTTCATGCTATTGATGGGATAAAAGCTATTGCGCTTTATGGTATCTATATATTGATTTTATTTGTACAAGGCTTTACATATACAACTAATTTGAGTGTAGATATTCTGAATAAATTGTAAATTGCAGTTCCTCTTTTTCTTCTTATAATTGGAATTACATTTATCATTTTATCCAAAGATAAGTTATGTACTATTGGACTAAATAAGACAAAACTTCTTCAAAGCTTACTCTTAGGTGCGGCATTAGCTATTTGTTTACTAATAGGAATGGCTATTTATTTTCAGGTCAAAAAAGGTGAGGTAATTGGTATTACTTATCCTATATTAAGTTCATTGGGTATATTTCTTATTGGTGCAATCGAAGAAGAAATCATTTTTCGCGGATATATTCAAACTCGCTTAACAGGAATTATCAGACAAGACCTATTGTGCTCTTTCTGTACAGCTTTGCTCTTCTTAGCTATGCACTATCCTATACATTGGGTTATAGGTGGTTTTTTCTTAAGTAGCTTATCATTATATCATGTGATATGCCTAATAATATTACATTTTGTATATAAGAAAACAAATTGTTTATGGAGAGCTATTGTATTGCACCTTTTGTACAATATAGGTCAATCAATGCTAATTTTATAAAATTCTCGTTTTAAGGAGAGCGTTTAGATGATAACTATAGAAACCAGCAGATTACTTTTGAGAAATTATAGAGTGACAGATTTTGAGGATATTATAAAATATTTTTCTGATGAAGAAGTCAGCAAATTCGAAGATTTTTATCCAATGTCAGGAGAACAGGTGAAAAATATAATTACTGAGTGGCAGGATATGGATAACCGTCTTGTTGCCGAATTAAAATCAAAACAGAATGTTATAGGAAGCATTGGCTATTGGATAGATGATGAAGGACATTATTGTATGGATTATGATTTTAATCCGGAATATTGCGGACAGGGTTATGCAACAGAAGCAGGCAATGCACTTGTTCATTATCTGTTTGAATCAGTGGGTATCAGTACAATTCATGGAGATTGTGATGTGCGGAACGTATCATCATGGAAACTATTAGAAAGACTGGGATTTCAACGTATAAGAAGGCTTGATAATCAATCATATAAAAATGATAAAAATGGTAATCCAATTTTAATCAGTACGTTTTTATATGAATTGGATAAAGCAGGAGAATCTTGCAGTTCAAAAGGGAAATGATTTGGAATGAGAAGAAATAAAAAATATAAATCAGATAGTTTATGCGTTGTAATATTTACGCTTTGTTTAACTGCAAGGTTTATAGAATATTTTCTGATTGAGACAGATAGGACGGCTATTGGAGAAAATGTGCTTCATAAAGCAGCCGGAATTATCATATTAGCATTGACATTGAAAAGGGTAAATCTTACATGGAGTGATATTGGATTTCAAAGAAACGGTTTTGTAAGCAGTATTTTGAAAGGTTTGTTATTGGGAAGCGTCTGCTTTATCATTTCATTTGGGTTAGAATTAGCAATTTTAGCACTGCAAGGAAACCCTGCACATTTAGAAATATATATCAGCAGTTTTTCTTTAACCGGCTCCGGGATAAAAAATACAGATTTTGTTTTCTTTCTGTTATGTGTAGGTCAGAAGCTATATGGATGGTGAAATGTCATTTACGGCAATGGTTCTGATGGGTATCGGGTATATAATCCTTGCCGGAATTATGGGAATTAAATGGGGACTTCTTTACCATATGACAGGAAATATATGGACGGGGCTTGGCGACCATTTATTTAATAATACCGTTGCTACAAATATGCTGCATGTCATTTCTCTAAACGGTGCAGACGAATTACAAATTGTCCGGATTATGGCTGCACAGCTTATTTCCTTCACTTTTGTACTGGCAATTTATGTTTACAGGAGCAGGAAAAAGAGGGTGAATAAAAATGTATTTAATTGAAAATTACAAAGATAACATACGATTTAACAGACAGTACGAAGAAATCAGTAAATTTCTTCAAATAGTTGCAGACAACGGCTATAATGAACATTTCCATTGGGGGCGTTTCGATTGGGGTATGACGCATTCGTACTTGGATGTGGAAATGCTATCAAGAAACGCTCTGTTTAGGAGAGAAAACGGAGAACTTGTTGGTGCGATAATGTATGATACAGATTATAATGACAGGTGGTATATCATTCACTCGATTTCTGATGAAAACCTTTTAGGACAGATGATTGAATATGTGACAGAAACGGACGTCAATACAGCAATCATAAAGGCAAATCTCAACGACACAGTGTTGTGCAGATTACTTGCAAATGCAGGATTTGAAAACCAGCACTTGCAGAGTGTTCTGGAAATAGACTTATCGTGTAATCTTTCTTTCCAATTACCGCAAGGATATTATCTGAATGCCCCGGATTCAAAAATTGATACCTGGCAATGGCGATTGGTAATATATCGTGGCTTTGACCATGAGGGGATTTTGCAAGAACCGGGCGAGGAGGTGGCAAAAGCCGGGAAACATCTCGAAATCCCAGAATACATCAAGGTTTTTGCAAGTAAGGATGGAGAATATATTGCTCATTGTGGAGTGTGGTACAATGGCGGAAATACAGCATATATAGAGCCTGTTGCAACAGTTCCCGAACATAGGGGTAAAGGTCTTGGGCGGGCAGTTGTTTACGAAGCTGTAAACCGCGCAAAAGAACGAGGTGCAAAAAGGGCAATCGTGCTTTCGGATCAGGATTTCTACAAACGTCTTGGCATGATAAAATCATCGGAAGTCGGCACATGGGTTAGAAATAGCAAATAAAACGCATTCGTGGAGAAATCGAAATTTCTGTAAGATTTTCGCACTGCTAGGAGAAATTGTGATGGCGAGATATACAAATAAGTTGAAACTCACGTTATGGGTTTCTGTGGTATATGTTTTATCGTTTATATGCTATGTACCTACATTGTTAGGACAGAACGGGATTGCTATTCCTGATATATTATTGTACTTAAAATACTTATATGTGTGTATTCCCGCTATGGCTGCTATTTTTCTGCTGATTTGCGAGCAGAACATCAAGGTATACTTTACGCGGATGTTTTCAGGGGAAATAACAATCAAATATATTTTAATAGGAGTTATATGTATGGCTGCAGGTATATTTGGTTCTTATTATTATTCGTTCATCGTGAAAACTGACGTATTTAAAAATACATATTCGACAGTAATATCCCTGTTAACAAGCTGTATATACCTGCTGATAACAGCGTTTGTTGAAGAAATAGCATGGAGAGGATTTCTGTTGGAACGACTTCCTTTTAAGAAAATCAAAAGTGTTCTTTTTGTTGGCACCGTTTGGGCAGTGTGGCATATACCAATGTGGATCATCAGAAATTCATTGGGCATGGAACAAATTGTTTGTTTTTGCATATGGACATTACTTGTTTCCGTTGTTTTGGGAATAACCTATTATCAATGCAGAAATATATTGCTGATTGCCATTATGCACGCTGCTTTTAATATCTGTTATTTAGCGCCAATACAATATAACATTGTTGTATTAGCGATCATAATTTTTGTTGGCACTCTATTGTATAAAAAATCAGACAAAAAATTATTCACTTGGTAACTTCCTACTTGTCAGGGAGCTGCATATGAAAAAGAAAATGGTGCTGATTGGAGGGCTATATAAGGTGCAAAAAGGGCAATCGTGCTTTTGGATCAGGATTTCTACAAACATCCTGGCATGATAAAATCATCGGAAGTCGGCACATGGGTTAAAAATAGCAAATAAAACGCATTCGTGGAGAAATCGGGATTTGGAGGATAGCAAGAAATAATGAAGGATAAAAAGCAAGCAAGCAAAAAATTGATGGTGTTACCGCTTATACTGGGAATCTCCTCTTTTTGCACGTTTGCGCTTTATTATTACAGTGCAAACCATGCACCCTACTCATATATCGACATTATATGTGTAGGACCGATACTCTCCTTTATTGGCGTGATTGTTTCCATTGTTACGAGGAGAAAACTTTTTACTTCTTATGAAAACAGTGCTTATTTTGATGGTGATTGGGCATGGTGTGTCAATCCGTTTTCGGTTGATGATCCGAGACTGAGAAATGGTGATAAAACAATGTCATTTGCATTATCAACATATTTAAACTCTGGCTTTGATTATGTCTTTTTTTCATCGGTGATTGTTGTGGATAAAACAATTCGAGAAGCGATATTAAAAGATATAACAGCAAAAGAGTATTCTGTTATTGGCATTACTTTGACCTGTTCAGAAGAAACTTTGCGTGAACGTCATAAAAAGCGTGGAGATCAAAATGAATGCTCCTTTTTCTGGCTGCATTTAAAGCCATACAAAGACGATTATGTTATCAATACAGATAATAAAAGTGTTCAACAAATAGTTGATGAAATAAAAGCTATTGTAGATAGTGAGGTAAATGAATAGTGGAAATAAGCGGATGTATGGAAATCAACATTTTTCTGAAACGGGAGGCGAACTGGAAATGAATATATACTATATCGGCGGCTCCCCCTGCGCGGGAAAAAGCAGTGTTGCCGAGATTCTTTCAAAAAAACATGATTTATACAACTTTAAAACAGATGATTTCCTGGACAGATATATGCAGGCAGGAGCACGAAAAGGGTATCCCGTCTGCAGGAAAACAGCCGGGATGAGTGCGGAGCAGATTTGGATGCGGGAACCGCTGCTCCAATGCAGAGAGGAATTTGATATCTACAGGGAAATTTTTGAATTTGTGGCAGCAGACCTGGATCGGATTGAATGGAAAGGCGGCATTATCACAGAAGGGGCGGCGTATCTCCCGGAACTGATGAAAAAGTCTGGCGTTCCTGGCAGTCGTTATATCTCTATTACGCCTACGAAAGAATTTCAGGTCACCCACTATAGAAAAAGAGACTTTGTTCCTTTGGTATTGGAGGGGTGCAGTGATAAGGAAGCGGCTTTCTTAAACTGGATGGACAGAGATGCTCTGTTTGCGCAGGAAGTGAGGAGGCAGTGCCATAAAGAGAATTATGTTTCAGTCATCAATGACGGAAACATGGATTTGGATGAACTGGCCGGTTTGATTGCTGTACATTTTGGATTCAAATGAAATAAATAGAAGGAGCTGCCGGGGATAGATATGATAGGATTAAAAAGAGGAAGCGTGAAGCTGATATCCCACCAGGAGGAATGGAATAAAAACGCTGAAAAGGTAATTTTGAAATTGAAACAACTTTTAGGAGATGCCGCTGTTGATATTCAGCATGTCGGAAGCACTGCGATTGCTTCCATTTATGCAAAACCAATTATTGATATTGTGATTGGCGTCCGTGATTTGAACGATGTTGTATCCTATGTGGAACTGTTAAAGCAGCATGATTTTGTTTTCCGTGGCGAAGATGTTGAAGGACAACTATTATTTGTAATGGGTGATTTTGAAAAAGATACGCGTACACATCATATCCATGTAGTCAAATGGAATGGGGAAGAATGGAATAATTATATCAATTTTCGGGATTATTTGAACTGTTGTCCTGATAAAGCAATGTTATATGATGCCTGTAAGAAAAAGCTGGCATCACAATTTCCGGATGATCGGAGGAGTTATACAGCAGGCAAGCAAGAATTAATAGAGTGCTTGCTGAAAGAAGCGGAAACTTTTGCTTTATATTCTTCCATGCAGGATCTGAATCGTTTGGCCATAAAATATGCGGCGGATACGATTGAAATCGGAATGAGTCTGTCGGATATCAAGGAATTGTTGGAAAAGTATTTGTTGGAAAATGGTGCAGATTCCTTTTGGTATTGGGATGTGGGCGCGTTTATTTTTGCTGGAGAGGAGACCGCTCTTTCTGTTTCAGGAAAGGATTACAAAGTAGCAGACAGAGTGATACAGAGTAATGACATTATCACCATTGATCTGAGTCCCCAAAGAAATGGTATTTGGGGAGATTATGCAAGAACGCTTGTGTTTGAAGATGGTGTATTATGTGATGAAACCTCAAAAATAAAGAAAGAAGAGTGGAGAAAAGGATTGCAGATGGAAGAATATCTGCATCAGACCCTGATTGATGTGGGGACGCCGGATATGACATTTGAAGAATTATACGGCTACATGAATGAACTGATTGTAAAGAAAGGATTTGTAAACCTGGATTTTCTCGGAAACCTGGGACATTCCATTGAAAAAAATAAAAATGACAGAATCTATACAGAAAAAGGGAATCAGAAAAGATTATCAGATGTTACAATGTTTACCTTTGAACCGCATATCAGTATTCCGACTTCCCGGTATGGATATAAAAAAGAAGATATCTATTATTTTGCCAATGGAAAATTAGTAAGATTATAGAATGCATATGGATTTTTTATAAGTACAAAAAATCAGAATAAGATGAAGGAGGGAAAGAAAATGCGTCATATTTATATTCGTGGAATGATCGGTCTGATCTGGCTGATTGCAGCTATTGTATGCGGGGTATCGGGAAGTTTTCCGATGATGGGGCTTTACATCATCTTAGCAGGTGTATTCCTGTATTCTGCATACACAGCATGGAAAAATGAAAAAGATGGCAAAGGGGGAAGGTAGTATGGGACAGGCACTCCTGACTGTGGGGAACTTAAGCGCGTGGTACGGTGAAGAGAAGATGATACTTTCGGGTTTTTCTTTTTCGCTGGAAGAGCATGAAGTGGCAGGACTGATCGGGCTGAACGGAGCCGGGAAAACCACATTCTTGAAGGTTCTCTCCGGCCTGCTTCCTACTTTTCATTCAGATGATATCTGCTTTTGCGGTTCCCCTGTGGATTTCAGGGGAGAGGATTTCAAGCTCTGCCGCTATACGGTGTTTGCCGAGGACAATTCTTTTTCGTATTTTACCTTCCGGGAATACCTGGCCTATGTATGCACCGCCTATGCCAGGAAGGTGTCGGATGTGTCGGAACTGATACGGGGCTTCCATTTTGAAGAGTATACGGACGTCCTGTTACGGGAGCTGTCAACCGGGAACCGGAAAAAGGCATTTCTGATCACGGCGTTTGCCCTGAAGCCCAGACTGCTTCTTTTGGATGAGCCGGTCAATGGTTTGGATTTCCAGAGCACGGAATATCTGTACCAGCAGATTTTGGGGTATAAGGCGCATGGAACTGTCCTGTTTTCCTCTCATATCTTAGAGAGTATCACGCTGACCTCTGACCGGGTATTTGTCCTGGAGGAGGGGAAGATCCGGCAGACTTTTGAACACGGGCAGATAAGTGCCGAAGAAATCAGGGAGGCTCTGCATGATGAAAATGACAGGTAAAGCCTTTGCTAAAAAGTTGTTTGGGGCAAGATATGAGCGGCTGCCCAGGACACTTTTGATTGATGTGATTGTATTCTGGGGGCTGTATATTGCCGGTTTTCAGGTGCAGATTGCACCGTCTGTCCGGATTCTGATGATAAGCGCCTTTACTGCAGGTGTGATGTGGCAGGCCCTTTCCTCTGGAGATAATATTACTGAACTCGGGCATATGCTGATGCTGCCGCATAAGAGCCGGGAATTTGTCTTCTTCTATGTAGCCGCGCTGGGAATTTATGCGGTTCTTACAAAGACAGGGCTGCTTTTTGCGGTTGTTCTTGCTGTGTCTGTCTGGAAGCCGATAGAGATGGTGGGAATGCTGCTCTGTATGATTCATGCAGTTCTTATGGCTGCATCCGTTTATTCTCTGAGAAAATACTGGTATGCGGGCGGCATCTGGACTGTCGCCATAGTGGCTGTTATTCTATTTTTAGGAAGCAGAGCATGGTTTAGCCTCTTACTATTTGTGAATGGGATGTTCGCCGTCCTGATTTTGTGGCGGGCTGACGGATATGCTTTTTATCAGTGGGAGAGTAAGAAAAGCTATGCCATTCGGAAGAGGAAGAAGGCAGCCCTTTGGCGGTATTTTTTCCGGTATCTGAACTGCCATAAGAATTATCTGCTTAATACTGCTGTGATGTGGTGCGTAGCTCTCGTACTGCCGTATTTCTTAAGAGAAATGGCGAGTATGTCCGTTGTCCCGGTGGGCTTTGCGATTCTGTCCTTAAATACGCCCATCGGCATCCTGCTGTCCTGTGACCGAGATCTGGAGCAGGCAATCCGTTTCCTGCCCGGGCAGAAACGACGCTTTTGCATCCCGTATAGCCTGTTCATTTTCTTTTGTAATATGGCCGTAGATGTGATATTTCTCTTAAGCTGGCAGATACAAAACGGCGGTGTCACTGTTCTTATGATTTCCGGAGCTGTTTTCTTTGCCCTGCAGAGTGCGGTGCTGTCTGTGCTGTTGGAATGGTTTTATCCCATCCGGGACTGGAAGATCGAAAGCGACCTGTGGCACCATCCGCGGAAATATGTGGTTCCGATGGTCATGCTTCTGCTTGCGGGAGCTGTCTCGGCGTGGCCGGTGTTACTGCCTGTCCTATTGGTTTTGCTGGCTTTAGAAACCGTAGTTTTACTTTTTATTGCCGGAGGTAAATGAAATTGGAAGTATTGAGAGCTGAGAACATTTCAAAAATATATTGTCAAAATGCGGTGTCATTGCAGGCGCTGCGCGGTGTATCGGTGACAATCCAAAAAGGGGAATTTGTCGCTGTACTTGGGAGAAGCGGTTCAGGGAAATCAATCCCTTTTAAATATTCTTGCCGGTCTGGACAAACCCTCAAAGGGAAAGGTCTGCATTGACGGTACGGATATTTTTCATCTGAGTGAAGAAAAAAGGACGCTTCTTCGGCGGGAAAAAATAGGATTTGTATTCCAGGCATATGAATTACTGCACTCACTGACTGTTATTGAAAATATCCGGCTGCCGGAGCTTACGAAAGATGCACAGTACGTAGAGGAGCTTCTTGACGCGCTTAAAATCAGGCAATATGAAAAATCATATCCGGATCAATTATCAGGAGGGGAACAGCAGAGGACGGCCATTGCAAGGGCGCTGGTCAATCATCCACCCATTCTTTTTGCAGATGAACCCACCGGAAATCTTGATTCCAGGACGGAGAGGGTTGTTATAGATTTGTTGAAAAGTCTGGCGGCAAAGTATGGTACAAGTATTCTGCTTGTCACGCATAATGAAGAGCTTGTAAGAGATGCGGATCGAGTGATCCGCTTAGAGGACGGTGAAATTGTCAATGGATAGAAGGAAAGTCTTATCTGTAGTGAGAGGGTATCTTTTCAGGGAGAAAACCAATACCGTCCTGACTGGCCTGTTTCTCTCCTTTGTTACGGTATTTCTTCTGATTGGGAATCAGCTTTTTGCAAATGTCCGGACGGCAGACAGATTGAATGCAGAAGCCCTGGAGGGACAGCAGCATGCGACATATTCTGATATTTCAGAGCCAGAGTTTCAGAAGATAAAAGACTGTGATTTCGTTGCGGATGCAGGAATGAGTTTCCATCTGGGGCAGACGGAGGATGGGACGGCATTTGAATACATAGATGAAAGCTACCGGGATTTGGGGGCGGCCGTAGCAGAGGCGAATATAAAGCAGGTCATAGACGGGCGCTGGGCACAAAAAGAAGAGGAAGCCGTATTTACGAAGAATTATATGGAAAAATATGGGCTGGAATTAGGGGATACGGTTACGGTAAATCTGACAGCTACAGATGCGGATTCAGGAGATGTGACATTTCGCATACCGGATCTTACCCTTACGGTTGCCGGAGTCATTGACAATGTGACCGGGTTTACGGACCGGAAGAATGGATATGTTTCAGAGGCGCTTGCAAGAAAAATTCTCAGAGAGAAAAACGGGCGGGTAAACGCTGTGATCCGGTTTGCCGATGAGGCGAAAATCCCGGACAATATTGATAAGCTGAATTTTTATCTGGGCTATGGAGAGGAAGAGTCAGAAACCTTACATGTGCGGATGAATTATATGCTTGCAGAAGCTGTCTCGGATGGAGGAACCCTGAAAAAGCAGAATACCGTCATGAATGTTACCGTATGGCTGGTGTGTGCCCTGGTTGTGTATAACATTTTTTATAACCGTCTTTTTGAAAAGAAATGGGATTTTATTGCCCTAAGAAAAGTAGGATTTCAGACAAAGGATCTGATGAAAATTGCCGGGATGGAATTCCTGATTCTTGTCCTGATCGGATTTGTGTCTAGCCTTGCATAGATAGCCCCTGTTGTCAATCCGACAAGCGGGGCAATTTCCTTTGTGGGAAAGCCCTGCATTTTCAGCAGGATGATTTGCAGGGTACGCCTGTCCACCGTAAGCAATGCCCGATACAGAGTTTCGTCCTCAATCTCGTCCAGTAAATCAGCAACTGTCTTTACCTCCGTATTCTGTTCCCTGTCTGCCATCCCCTCAAGGTATTCGCCGAAGTCGCTTGTCCAATGGTAAAACCGTCTGTTGGAATTGAAGTCTGCCCTGTCGTCTGTGCGGATTTGTTCAATGGTAATTTCATCAATGCCATGCTCCCGCAATATTTTTTCCTCGGCTTCTTTCCAGATAAGCCATTTCCTGTTCTCCCGTCCGTTGTTGTATGCCATCCTTTTTTCCTCCAATCTGAATTTTTGAAATGTTAAAATCCAGATGGAGAGGGCGGAGAACGACAACGAATACCAGATACAGCTCTGCGGCATAATCTGATAAAAAACGACAAAAGAAAAACCGCAAAGGTACTGTGACCTCTACGGTTATAAGAAATATATATTCTGTTAAGCGGAGATTCTACTTCTGGTTTCATGGTGAGAAGTAGCGTTGCATGGTTGGGGATATTTTTTTTAACTGGCTTCCTGCCAATCCCCGATATGCTATGTATGGATAAATTCTGCGTTCTATGAGCAGATAGATAACTGCCCAAAAAAAGAATATAAAAAAATCCCTCCAAACTTCAAAACGGGTCTGGAGAGTGTCTGTTAAGTCTTTTCGGGCGTAGCAAAACAGCCCACCACAACGCCGTTTTTTTTATATGGTGGGCGTTTGCCTTAAAACCTTATGAAATAAAATAGAGCCAACAAACTGTGATTTTATTTCACAAGTTCATCGGCTCTGCGTCTGTGCGTCTGGCTCTACAACTGTTATTTTTTGCTTTGTCACATTGATTACACTTTCTTGTTTACACTTCGGGCAGAACAAAGGAAAGTTTATCAACTCTGTATCTATTCGTATCTTAGTTCGAGTTTTATTTTTGCAAATAGGGCAATACACCCATTCCATATACCTCAACCTCCATTCTACTCTAGCGTATCTATATATTCCTCTAAACAGATTCCCGAAGAATATATTTCCAAAGCGGCTTCTTTTCCAACATATCTGTAATGCCAAGGTTCATTTATGACACCTGTTATATCTGTTTTATCTGAGGGATAACGCTTTATAAAGCCATATTTATAAGCGTTTTCCGCAAGCCGGCTATATACATCATCACTTGAACTTTTTGTAGCGTCAGCATTTATATCAACCGCAATGCCCAACTGGTGTTCACTGGTTCCAGGAATTGCCACCCATTGCTCTGCGAGTTTTTTCGCTTCGGACTTTGATTTTCCCTCATTTTCATATGCCTCTATTTTTTCTTCCAATAGTTGCTGCTGTTCTTCCTGCGTCCTATACCCCTCTCTGACAAATAAACCATACCCTTGCGCCCTTGCGTCATTAAACATTTTCTGCAATTCTGGATAAATTCTGGAATCTACTTTTTTCCCATTTGATAATTCTGTAAGTTCTACTTGATAATCATCAGGAATATAGCTATCGCAATTTACAAGAATCAGATTTCAACCATTATCTTCACTGGCGACATGATGTGTTATGTTATCAAGAGGGAGTAATGTAAAATCTGAATTAAGTACCTTGCCTGCCATCATACATAGGATTATAAGAAATAGCAGGCTAAATAATATTTTTGCTTTATAGCTTTTTCGTCTTGTATATCGCTTCATTTATTTTATCTCCGTTTTTTTGTAAACCTTATACAGTATAGGTAGAAGAATCAAGCATATCACGGCATATACAGGAACAATAACCGTTGCTACTGTTGTTACTTTTCCTCCCAATGTTACAAGTCCAGCTTCTTTAATATCCAAATAAATTTCTAATAACTGGTCAGGGAAGAAAGAGCATAATCCCGGTAAGGTAATAATTCTGCTTAAAAACGGAAATGCACATAATATAATAAAAGGTACAATGATTGCAGTTGGCGTAGAACGTGTCAGAGCCGAAGCCAGTATTGCTAACATGGAAGCGAACAATGTGCCAATGTAACCACCTGCCACAATCAGCAAATATGCCTGTAAAAATGTCACGTTATATGCACTTCTCCACAAATCTAACTGAATCGGACAGTTTGCGCCATCTGCTCCCAACACCAAAAGGACAATAAACGTATATAAAAACACAAATACTGCATAGAAAACTGATACAATCGTAAATCCTGCCCCTATTTTCGATAGAACACCTTTATTTCTCCCTAATCTGGTTGAGAAGAAAATGGAATCCGCTTTTGTCTGAAATTCATCTGAAAATATTCCAGACACAAAAAAACCTATCACTAATGCCAAAATCAGTATAAATGTTGATATATTTTGCAGTAATGCTGACCAACCGTCCATATATTCATAATAAAAAGGCGTATCTAAATTTTCATATTGCTGAATCAGAAAACTTTTTTCTTTTTCTGTAAATGTTTCTTCTCCAGAATCAAGATATTCTTTTAAAGTGGAAATTCTTCTTTCATAGACAGTGCGGGCTTCATCATCGGAAATGTTATCAATGGCAAAATCATTATAATCTCTGTATTCGCTAAACGCATGATTGATAACCTCTCTGATTGTTGATATCCCCTGTTTCTTTGCAAATCTCCTGTTTTCTTCCTCAATGCTGTCTGATGATATTTCATTGTTAATATTCCTGTTTTCCTCAAGAATGTTTTGGAATACGTCCTCCGTCAGGTAGCCTGACCATTCGTTTTTGGCTTGCCTGAGATTTTTTGCTGCCGAAATACCTGTTGACTGATTCCCGCTTTCGTCAACATACTCAACTCTGTTAATCGTTAGGATACTCGTCGCAATAAGTATCACAAGCAAAACCATAATTGTTATCCTGTTTTTTGTTTTAGAAAACACCTTTTTAATTTCATATCGCAACATTTTCATCACCCGCCTTTTCTCCAAAATAATATAAAAACACATCTTCTAACGAAGCTTCTGCGTTTTGGGCGTTTACAAATGGTTTTTCACTAGAAATGATTCTCAGAAAAACTCCGCCTGCTTCTGATTTCATATTTGAAATTTTGTACTTTTTCATAAAATCAGATACCATGTTCTTTTCCACAAAACATTCCCAAACCGTTTCCGTCATAGAATTTATTATTTCATCTGCAGTTCCTTTGAGCATAAGTTTTCCATCTTTCATCAATAAAATTTCATTGGCTATATATTCAATATCAGAAACGATATGGGTGGATAATAATACTAATCTTTCCTCTGAAAGTTCGCTAATCAAATTTCGGAATCTAATTCTTTCATTCGGATCAAGCCCTGCCGTCGGTTCGTCAAGTATCAGAATCTTCGGGTTGTTCAACATAGCCTGTGCAATTCCTGCCCTGCGCTTCATACCGCCAGATAATTTTTTCATTTTTTTATGTGCTGCCTTTGAAAGACCAACCTTAGCGATTAACTCTTTTACACGTTTTTTGGCGACAACAGGACGGATTCCTTTCAAGGCTGCAATATAAAGTAAATAATCCTCTACGGTAAATTCGGGATAGAATCCAAATTCCTGCGGCAAATATCCTAATAGTTTACGGTATTCGCCATCCATGCTAAAAATATCTTTCCCATTACAACATATGGTTCCGCTTGTGGGTTTTAGTAAGGTACACAGCATTCTCATCAAGGTTGTTTTTCCTGCTCCGTTTACGCCTAAAAGACCATATACACCGTTTGTCATAGTAAGGTTTATATGATTTACAGCCGTAAAATCACCAAATTCTTTTGTTAAACCATCAAGTTCTAATTTCATCAAGTGACACCTCCAAATATTGATTACAGTTCTTTAAAATACGATATATAGTAAGAATAAGAAAAAGTATTGTTGCACCCAGTAAAGCTAACCAAACAGGAACAGTGACCATTGTATATACATTTTCATTCAAAACAGCAAAAAGCCATACAGCACTCCATATAACGCACAGAATAATAGCAACTGTTTCACTGAATGAATATTTACTGCATAAGATTCCGAAACAGATACCAGCAGTAACACAAAGCGGGAAAAGAAATTGAACAACCAATTCTGACAATTCAAAATTCAATCCTGCCGAGGCGGTTCCTAAAAACAGAGTTATCAAGAAAATATCCGTAACGCCAAATAATAACATGCGTGCTGCATATACTTGTTTGAGCGAATAATATGAGGCTGCTTCTATTTCCATGCACTCGCATGACCTGTTTTTCCACAATTCGGGAATAATAAGGATTACAAACAGCACCGCTGCTACACCCATGCTTCTTTTCATATATATTTCATCATGGATAGAACTTAAAGCAATCCATAACGCTACTAGAAGCATAAATTGAAGAACCCACCATCTTTTTTGTATCACACAAAGCTGTGTCCATAAAAATTCGTGGTAAGAAAGCGTTCGTTCTTGTTCTGCCATAAAAAAGGCATTTTTTGATTTACGGATTGTTTCCTGTATTTTTTCCTCCTGTGTTTTAACTTGAATAACATCCTTAGACATCTTTACTTGTTCTTCCCAGTTCATTCATAGTTTCCCTCCTTCCCCAACGATTCTTTCAACAGCTTTTTTCCACGCCCCAAGCGATATTTTACCAATGGAAGCCCTATCTGTAATGTACTTGCAATTTCTGTTAATTTAAGTTCCTGAAAATAATAAAGTGTAAGTATCTCGCTTAGCTCATTTGGTAATTGTCCGAGTGCCTGTTCTATATAAATTTTATTTAGAATCTCTTCTGTCTGATATTGCTTCAGTTTTTTTTCTTCTACAAAATCCATTTCTTCCACAGGTATCTCTTTTACTTTTTTCAAATAATCTCTGCACAAGTTGCCTGCTATCGTATATAAATAATTCAGTGTCTTTCCTTTGTAATGATAGTCGGACAATTTTGTGAAAAAGCGTACATAGGTTTCTTGTGTCAAATCCTCTGCGTAATCTTTATCAGGACAATGACAATAGCAGTAGGTCAAAATTTCCCGATAATACTTACGGATAAATATATCAAACGCTGCATCATAGCCCTGCTTCATTTTCTTTATTAATAGAAAATCACTATACACAAAATCCTCCTTTCTCCTCAAAGGTAATTCAGAATGGTTATCCACTCTATTATATATAACGAATCAAAGATAAAGAAAGATAGTCTGAAATGAAATTTTTTGTTTTCAATGTCAGGAAATAAAAATCGGCAAAGTGATTGCGCTTTGCCGATTTTCAACTACCTATAAATTATTTCACTCTCCACAATCTCCCTCGCACACGCCCTTATGTTGTTGAGCCGCCCTGAAATCCCAACTTTTGAGAAATCCAAACTTTCTTCTGTAAATCCTTTATTTAAGGCGTTTTCTGACAAAAAAGTTTGGATTTTGTTTTGGCTTTCTTTTGTCAAAAATGGAAATAAATTAGTTGGAACAGAGCTAAATAACAGTGTTTTTCTCATTTTGTCATAATTGGAGCATTGCATTTGGCGAAATGAAATCCAAACTTTTTTCTACAAGAATCCCCTATTATCAAGCCATTTTCAGAAAAGTTTGGATTTCTCCTAAGTTTGGATTTGAAGAGAAATCCAAAAGTTTAGATTTTTCCTGTCCATTCTAAGGCATTTTCTTCCTTTAAACGTTCCGTTATGCCCTGTGCCTGTTTCATGCCCTCTATGAGCCGGTAGGAGCGTTCCTGCGCCTGCCTGTCGATGTCGGCAAGGTAGGCATTAAGTTTGCCGCTTGTGAGAAGATTGGTGTATGTAACCTTTCGGTAATGCTTCAGATAGTCTAAGTGCCTCTGTCCCCATATGCCTATCAGCTGTTCTTCTTCGACGGGTAAAGCTATACATGGAATTAAATAATCTCCTTGCCTTTCGTATCCGCCGCCCAGTTCCTCAAATAATGATTTTGCCATTTTCTATTTCCTCCAAATAAGATATTGAGCGGTCTCGGAAACTCTTTAAAGCCCATATTTCCGCTCCTTTTCTGCTTTTCTTTTTTATTCCTTCCTCCATACCCCGGAGAAAATATTTTTGTGAATTTTCTAAAAACTATTGACATTTACCTC
>Ga0209694_1000304_pt1 | contig 86975 bp, 90 predicted proteins | sample GluameincwithD2O_FD_187499 | JGI IMG/M metagenome (GOLD analysis project Ga0209694, IMG submission 187499) | Mouse cecum microbial communities from Vienna, Austria - Glucosamine amended microcosms incubated with D2O (SPAdes) (version 2) | ecosystem: Host-associated > Mammals > Digestive system >... | reverse complement strand
ATTTCGCGCGAGCCGCACTTTATCATGATTTTTAACTGCTTTACCTGCTCCTGCGAACAGACGCCGTTTACGACGGATGCCCCGACGAACGCCAAAACCGACACCGCAGTGCACGGAAGCACCGTTTTTACCATGTTCAGAATTTGCCGCGAAAGATCCCCCTCCCGAAAATGCGCCGTTTTCGAAAGATAGACGAGGCTGACGATCGCACAAATCAGAGCGAGAACAAGCGCCAAACACCAGGCGAAAATTTTTAACACGGTTTCGTTGTCATACGCCTTTCTCGCCCGTTCGAACTCCTCTCCGCTGCCGCCCGCAGGCATTCTGCGTTTGAGCTTTTGCAGCGTCGCCTCGCTCGTGCGCTTCGCCTTCGTTTCAAACGCGGGAAAAATCGCGCCCGCGATAATCGCCGCCAGCAGGCAAATCAAAGGGATCGCCAGCTTTTTCAGCCGATCGCCCACGATTTCGCGGCTGTAAATCAATCCGGGTCCCTCCCCCGAGTAGTAAATATCCGCCGCAACGCAAACGAGCGCAATGCCCACCGCGCCGATGAATACGCTTAAAATAATCGCGTAAATTGTTCTGATTTTTTCCGCTCTGTTCGTCATGGTTGTTCCGCCGCCTTTTGTTTTATTTTATCATCCCGAAAAACGCTTGTCAAGCGATTGCGTTCAGGCGCTTTCTTCCAATCCGCGGAATATGGAAAACGGAAGAGCAACGCCCTTCCGTTTCGGTTCAAACTTCTTCCCGCTTCGAATACTTGCAACCGCAGTAGTTCTGGCGGTATAATCCGTGCTCCTTCGATAGCTCTATCGAGCGCAGATAGCCGCCCCGCTTTTTAAAATCGCTGGGAAGATACGCAACCCCGTATTCCTCCTGACACGCAAACCCGATACGGTTGATAAGCTCCGCGTTTTTTAAAGGGGACACGGTAAGCGTTGTGCCGAAAAGTCCGAATCCGTGCGCTCTTGCCGCCTCCGCCGTTTTTGCGAGCCGCAGCCGAAAGCACCGTTCGCACCGCGCGCCGCCCTCCTTTTCGCATTCCAGCCCGCGCACCGCCTCCTCGTATTCCTCGGAAAAATAGTCGCAATCCAGAAAGTCGGCAAGCCCCGTTTCCTGCAAAAAACGTACCTCTTCCGCCTTACGCTTTTCGTATTCTTCGCGGCTGTCGATATTCGGGTTATAATAAAAAACCGTCGTTTCCAGCTTGGACGCAACCTGCTCCAAGCAATAGGAGGAACAGGGCGCGCAGCAGCTGTGCAGCAACAGTTTTTTGCCCGCGCTTTGCTCCAATGCGGCAAGCATTTGCGCGTCGTAATTGATTTTATTCATCGTTGTTTCGCCATGCCGATAAAATATTCGTGCAGGCGCAAATCGTCCGTCAGCTCGGGATGAAACGCCGTTGCAAGAATCCTGCCCCGTCGAACCGCAACGATTTTTTCAGCGTAGGTTGCCAGCACCTCCACGCCCTTGCCCGTGCGTTCGATATAGGGCGCGCGGATGAACACCGCCTCGACCTCGCCAACGCCTTTCACGGGCAAAGCGGTGCGGAAGGAGCCCAGCTGCCGCCCGTAGGCGTTGCGCTTTACGCTTACGTCGAGCGCAGCGAAATACACGTTTTTATCGTTCGTCAGCTCGTTTGCAAGCAAAATCAGCCCTGCGCAGGTGCCGAATACGGGAAGTCCGCCTTCGATCGCCTGTTTCACAGGCTCGAACAAACCCTCCTCGCGCATGAGCTTACCCTGCACGGTCGATTCCCCCCCGGGGAGAATCACGCCGTCCAATCCGTCCGTAAAATGCGCTCTGCGGCGGATTTCCGCCGTTTCGACGCCGAGCTTTGCAAGAGCCCGTTCGTGTTCGATAAACGCCCCCTGCAGAGCAAAAACTCCGATTTTCATAATAACCCTTATAACAAAACCGTGCGATCCCCGCAATCGTTCCCTCCGCCGTTCCGTTATTCCGAGGCGTAGCCAAAGAATCTTATCAACGAAGTCCGTCGCTTATCTCGTGAGATGCTTCACCCGCAAGGGGGTCAGCATGAACGTAAATAACGCTGTCGGTCGACACGTTTTAAAATTATTTCCCTCTTTCTTCCATAATGAGTTTGATTTCGTTTTCGTTGATGCCCACCATGGCTTCCCCCAGATCCTCCGAAAGCTCGGCAAGCAACTTGGGATTGTCGAAGTTCGTAACCGCCTGCACGATGGCGCGGGCGCGCTTTGCGGGATTGCCCGACTTAAAAATGCCGCTGCCGACGAACACGCCCTCCGCGCCGAGCTGCATCATCAACGCCGCATCCGCAGGGGTCGCCACGCCCCCCGCCGCGAAATTGACGACGGGTAGCTTTCCGTGTTCGTGCACGAATTTAACAAGGTCGTAAGGCACGCAGAGTGTTTTTGCCTCTTCGTACAGTTCGTCCCCGCGCATGGACACGACCTTGCGTATTTCGCTCTGCATCATGCGCATATGCCGCACCGCCTGCACCACGTCGCCCGTCCCCGGTTCGCCCTTGGTGCGGATCATGCTCGCCCCCTCCGTAACGCGACGAAGGGCTTCGCCCAGATCGCGCGCGCCGCATACGAAGGGCACCGCGAACGCGTTTTTGTCGATGTGGTACTTGTCGTCGGCGGGAGAAAGCACCTCGCTCTCGTCGATATAATCGATTTCGATTGCCTGTAAAATCTGCGCCTCGGCAATATGCCCGATACGGCACTTTGCCATCACGGGAATGCTGACGGCGTTCTGAATGCCCTTGATCATTTTGGGGTCGGACATTCTCGACACCCCGCCCGCCGCGCGGATATCCGCGGGAATACGCTCCAACGCCATAACGGCGCACGCGCCCGCTTCCTCCGCAATTTTCGCCTGTTCTGGCGTAGTAACGTCCATGATGACGCCGCCCTTTAACATTTGAGCCAGATTTCTGTTGAGTTCGCTGCGATTGTTTTCCATATAGCACTCCTTTAACGGTTACGGCACTTTTCGCACACGCCGTAAAATGAAATTTCCGTCCGTTCCGTAATAAAGTTTTCCGTCTTAACGCCCGAAAGCGCCTTCGCAAGCTCGGGCGCGAACACGTCCCGCACCGCGCCGCAAACACGGCACCGTGCGTGAAAATGCGGGGTCAGCGTCGCGTCGTACAAGTCGTCGCTCCCCGCTACGTGCAGCCGCACCGCGCGCCCGACGCGCGCAAAGGAAGAGAGCACGCGGAACACCGTGCCCCGTCCGATATCGGCGCCCGACGCGCACAGATACTCGTACACCTCCGTCGCAGACGGGTGCCCGAGCGCAACCAGTGCGTCGTAAACGGTCTGTTTTTGTTTCGTATTGCGCTCGGTCATTCCTCGTCGTCGCCGTCCGAATCGAGCATCGCCGCTTCGTCGGCATCCTCGAAGTCCTCGTACTGGCGGCAGAACTCCGCAAATACCTCGTCGAGCAACGCCTCGTCCTCAAGCTGTTCGAGCGTCTCCTCGTCCTCCTCGCCCACAATGTGGAAAATCGCGATTTCGTCGTCCTCTTCTTCCTCGCTCTCCTCCGCCTCGCGCTCGGGCGTAAGCGCCGCATACCATTCTCCCTTGTATTCAAAGGTCATGATGTGCTCAAACCGATCCTTGTTTCCCTCTTCGTCCACAAGCTCGACGACGTTGTTTTCCTCATCGTAATCTTCTCTTTCTTCCTTCATTTTCAACTCCTTTTTAGCTCTTGCAAGCCAACTTTCTAAAATATACGCCGCCGCCAACGAGTCGACGGCTTTCTTTTTCTTGTCCTTTTTGGCGCTGATTCCCATTGCGTTCAAATCGTTTCTCGCCGCGCGCGTGGTATAGCGTTCGTCCTCGAACTCCACGGGAAGGGAGGTCATCTCTTGCAACGCCGCAACGAATCTCCGAGTCTTTTGCGTCTGTCCGCTCTCCGTGCCGTCGGCGTTAAACGGCAGTCCGCAGACGATGCGGCTTGCGCCGCGCCCCTCGGCAAGTGCTGCGATAGCCCGCACGTCCTCGTTGAAATTGCCCGTACGGAAATAGGTATCCGAGGGGATCGCGTACTCCCCGAACGGGTCGCTGAACGCCACGCCGATGCGCCTGTCGCCGATATCGAATGCCGCTATCACTTCCATACGCAAATTATAGCATAAACGGACGGGAATGTAAACCGATTACGGAAAATAAAATATCCGTTCCGAAATTTCGGAACGGATACCGTAACTATTTATGAATGGTCTTACCGTCGTCGCTTCTGCCTGCGTAACTTCCGTCGGCATTGTAAAACGTCTTTCCGTCGTAACTGTACACCGTCTGGGTGCACCCCATATCGTTGGTAAACGTGTACTCTTTCGCCCCCTGCGATTCTCCCGAATAGCCGCGCTTAAACGCCCGCACCATCGGGCTGTCGCCGATCCCGATGTTGATAAGCGAAAGCAGCGCCTTAATGAACTCCCACAAAATCCAGAGGGGAAGCAGCAGGATCGTGAGGATGATCCACCCCGCCTTCTTTCCCCCGCCGCCCTTTTCCTTTGCGGCTTTGGCGGTTGGTGCGGCGGAAACGGACGGATCCGTGGCCGCAGCCGCGCTCGCCTCCTCCGCATCTCCTTTGTCCGAAGCCTCGCTTTTGCTCTCCTCTTCGTAGCCCTCGCCCGTAAAGTGCCGTTTCACCGTTTCGAGCATTTCGTCGTCCCGCTCGTCCACCATATAATACTGCCCGTCGTCCGATTGAACCAGATACAACGTATACAGCAAATCGTCGCTCGGGTTGTTTACCACGAGATATAGGCGGTATCTGTCTCCCCGCTTGAAGGTGCCGGCCGCGCGGCATTCGCACTCGTACGTTTCCTCGCCGCTCTCCATTTCCACCGTAAAATTTTCAAATTGCTGCGTCTGAAACATCTGCACGAGACCGTTTACGATTTCTTCGCCGTCGTTTAAAAGCAGACAGTCGTCTAAGTCCACCCCGTCCATCGTTAAATCGGGCGTCTGATCCTCCGCCATAAAATTATCCTCCGTATTTTCTTGTTAAATATATTATAAGATATGCTCGCCGACTTGTCAATTCTTTTAATCGGTTGCGTTCTTTCGTTTTTCGTGATATAATGATTGCACGATTAACAGTAATTTGGCGTTGCAAAAAGGAGAATGGCAATGAAAGATAAAGAGATGACTTTTGAAGAAAAGTTGAACGTAATGAAAAAATTAGGACTTCAAAAAGAATGGGCGAAATGGGAATTGAAACAAGAAAGCGACGTTTGGGCGGTTTTGGCTTCTTTCCGTTTTTTAAAGCCGATTAGCGACCACCTTGAATTTCATAGAGGCGGCTTTGCGAATATGATAAAAAAATATCAAGAGCAAGGCGAGCTTGACGAAAGATTTCCCGAAGTATCCGCACTGATAAAAGAAGGCGCTTCGATAGAAAGCATAGAAAAGTTTGCATTTGAAAGAGTTCAGGAAGCTGTCGAGTGCATTTTATATCAACTCGGCGACCAAGAGTCTGCGGAATGTGCAGACGTTTTCGACGAAATTGATTTTTCCCAAATGAATTCACTTAGGCTTATGGAAGTCGGACCGGACGGAAAACCGACGGGGCGTTATGCTATCGAGCTTCACGGAAAAATTCCTTTTTCAGATTTGGAAGATTGACCGTGTTTTTGCCTATTATATAATAATCAATAAAAAAGACGCGGCTTACGCCGCGCCCTTTTTAATTTTGAGCGGATTTTTCCGAATTTCCCTCGGACATTGCTTTCAGCTTTTCGTCCATCAGTTCGTTCACCTTTTGGGTCAACTCCGACTGGCTCTTCTTAACAAGGCAACGCGCCTTGTAGCTGTTTGCCGTAAGCAGCGCACCGCCGACGGCGCCGAGCATCAATCCGAGACAAAACACTTTTTCCATATCTGCCTCCTCTCGAAAACAGTTTGTGAAATTAACCGCCCGTTATTCCTCTTGCCCGCTGCGTAATTTTTCCAATTCCGAACGCAGACGCTCGTTTTCCTTGCGCAGGTCTATCGCAAGCCGCGAATACAGCGCGTCGATTTCCCGTTCGAGCTTACGCTGCAAAAAAGTCTTTTCCTGCGGGATCCCCGCTTCTTCCGCCGCCTTTGCCACCCGCTCGGGCTGCTTCTTTACAAGATTGCGGTATTTGTTCTGCATCCGAAGCATCAGTTTTTCATCCCCGCCGGATACGTTGATGATAGCGCGGCGCACCGAAAGTCCTTTACTTTTTTCCTGCAACACACGGCGCAGCATTTCGTCCGTTTCCTCTTCGGTGAACGGCTTGATTTCGCCTGCCTGCAACCCCTTGCCGTCGAGAATCGCATTCACGCGCGAATCCTCACGCTTCTTCAAAAACGCGTAATAATAGTTGCGGACGCTCCCCTTGGCGCGGCTGTGCTCCTTGCCGTACGTTTCGAAGAGATACGAAAGCGTTTTGCCTGCGTTTTTTCCCGTGTAGATGTACTCGATCAGTCCCGTAGCTTCCTCTTCCGTGTAACCGTTGATCTTATTCATAACTTCACCTCGGGATAATTGTTGACATAATTTTATCCGAGTATACATTAAATAATGATATGCGGGTGTATTTTTTATCGGAAAAGCAAAGTGCGCTCTTTCTGGGCGGCGTTTATTTGGGTTTGGTGGACGGATTCGAGCGTTCGACGCAGCTGAACCCCGACGACGGCATCTTCTGCGAAATCGCGCCCCCGAACGGGTACCTGCCCGTGCGCTTCCGTTTCGACGGCAATTTTTTACTCGATCCTCCCCCCAACGTAAATCTGTATTTTACCGAAAACGCCGTATGCGTGTACTGCTTCGGTTTTTTATCCGAAAACCAGACGCTTCGCGTGCTCTTTCAAAAGCGTATCGGCGGCACGCTGTTCACGCTCTACCGTCAGGGGACGCTGCAACTGAACGTGGAAAACGAGACGGGTTTCCATATCGTACCCCTTTCCGACGCGTTCGAGGAATGCAATATTATCCCTTACGGGCACGATTTCCTCGTGGAAGGCGACGGCGCGTTTCTCCTGTTGTCGTACGACGGCAAGACGGTGGTAAAATCGGAGGGAAAGGTGCTGAACGCGGGCGATACGCTGCGCGCGGAGGTGCCCTTTCACGACAGCATGGGGCACTCCGCCGTATGCGAATGGAAAAACGGGGAGCTCGTTTCCTCCGCTATCCGCACCGCTTTCGAGCCGAGCGAAGCGACCTTTGCGCTCGCGCTCTTCGAAAGCGCGCTCATCGGAGCGGACTGCACGCCCTTTCTCGCCGACAACCTGTTGGAAAAAGCCGACGCGTTAAAGGAGTTTTTGGGGGATTACCGCTCGGTGGTACTGACCGGCGAACAGGATAAAGTCGGGCTCGTTTACGAACGCAAGGAACGCGTGTTCGACGTGCGCTATTACCGCATTTCCGTTGAAAGCGGCAAGGTTACCAATATCAAGCCCATTTAAAAGATTTCCACATTCGCGCCCCTTTGCGCAAAGGATATTTTTTATATTCCGCAATATTATTTTTTCGGTGTAATGCGTAATTAAAAGCTCTCGAACGAAATGTTCGAGAGCTTTCTCTCCTCGCTTGAAAGTACAAATTTTTTTAATTCCCTATGGAAATCGCTCTTTCCGCAACCGGCATCGTTTTTATCAATACTTATTGACTTTTACGGAAGTGATTACGATTTGCTTTTCGAGCGGGACGTTAAAGGTAGCGTCGATATCTCCCTTGTTCAGCGCTTCGAAGGGTTCGTAACGGTTCAGCCGCCAATTTACTTCCGTCGTAAAACTTACGTCTTCCGCCAACGTTTTCGTGTAGTCGTTGATCGCCTTCAATAAACCGTTTTCCAGCTGCCCTTCGTAGTCCTTCGCCATGCCGAACACGCTGTAATTGTCGTCGAGCGTGCCCTGAGACGCCGTACTCGTATAGGTGTAGAAGAGCGAAGTCGCGCTGTTCTTCGGATATTTCGTTTCCTGATAGGGATTGCCGTCGTTGCCCTTTCCGCCGTCCGCACGCAAAACCTTCACGTCGCCGTTGTAGTTGCCCTTGTCGGTATAGTACATGACGAGCGCACCCGCCTTATGGTAATTCTCCGTACGGTACTGGTTGCGCGTGCCGTTGCTGAAAAACTCCCCGTAAACGGTGTAAAGCGGCGTATCGTCCAAAGTCCAGACGGACTGTGTAAACGTATTGCCTTCCTCTTCCAGCGTTTTCACGGTAGAATAATAATCGATTTCTGTAAGCTCGCCGTTCTCGATTTTATATCCGCCCCCGTAGAGGAAACTCGACCGATAGTCGTGGATGATCGTACCGTCGTAGAAGCCCGCGTTGGCGAGCTCGATAAAATGCTGAACGGTTTGGGGTGCGTCGTTGCGCGACAGAACGTAATCAACGGCATACTTCTTCCCATCGAATTCGTAGTTGATCGTGATCTCCGGGTGCTTCGTGGAACAGCCCGCAAACATGGCAAGCGCGCTCACGGACACGGCAGCAGTACAAATAACGGTGCCTAAACGGCGAAATAAATTCTTTTTCACGGAATTGCCTCCTATCCTCTATTTTAACCGACATTTCCCGTTTCGTCAAGCGCTTTCGCGCCTTCCGCGTGTGAAAATTACAAAATGAATGCGTGAAATAAAAAGCGGGCGCATTCCATCACACGTGTTCCCCGCCACGGCAGGGAATAAAGAAGATGCAAACGCGGCGGGTCATAACGCAATGCTTGACGTAATACGGAACAATTTAAAAGAACGGTTAAAAGGAAAAAGCCGCAGGTTATCCCTGCGGCAGCCCCGTATCAATTTCCGATTACTCCAAAACGGCGGTTGCGCCCGCTTCCTTGAGCTTGGCAAGGGCAGCTTCCGCGTCTGCCTTCGGAACGCCTTCCTTCAACACGCCGAGACCCTCGACAGCCTTCTTTGCTTCCGCAAGACCAAGACCCGTGAATTCACGTACGACTTTGATAACGCCGATTTTGTTCGCGCCGAAATCCTTGAGCACGATGTTGAATTCCGTCTTTTCTTCTTCAGCGGGAGCAGCCTCCGCCGCACCTGCAGCGCCCGCAGCCGCTACGGGAGCAGCCGCGCTTACGCCGAATTCCGCTTCGAGCGCTTTTACGAGGTCGTTGAGTTCAACGACGGTCATTGCTTTTACTTCTTCAATGAGTTTCTGAACGTCCATTTTAATTTTCTCCTTAATTTTAAGATTTTTGCCCCGCAATTACGTTCAATACGTATGCGAGATTTGCGATGGGAGCTTGCAAGCAACCCAACATTTTTGCGATCAATACCTCTCTCGAAGGGATCGCCGCGAGCTTCTTGACCCCTGCCGCATCCACGTACGCGCCGCCGACGTAGGCGCTCTTGGGTACGATTTTCTCTTCGAGTGCGGGGTTTTCCTTCACGGATTTGGCGATAATCGAGCAACCGCTCGTTTCGTCGGGGCAGAACACGAATGCCGTCGCGCCGTTGAGATCGTTGTCGAAATCCGTTACGCCGATTTCGTCGAACGCCTTGCGCACAAGCGTGTTTTTGTACACCTTATATTCGCAGTTGGCGTTTTTGAAACGGTTTCTCAAATCGGTTACTTCCAAAACGGTAAGCTTTTCGTAATGAACGAGCACAACCGATTTGCTGTTGCCGATTTTCTCTTTGATCTCTTCGACAGCCGCCATTTTTGCTCTGCGGTTCTCGGAAATTTTCTTTTCTTTCTCCATGGTTACCTCCGTAAGCGCATTTGCGCCCGAATAAAAATCTCCGCACCACAGACGGGTACGGAGTTCTTCACGCTGAAAAAACCCAACCTCGACGGGAAATTAAGCCGTGCGGCACCCGTTGTCTGCGGTCGATCGATTTACTTTGTAAGTTTAGCGTATTTTTCGGAAAACGTCAAGCGTTTTTGCACGAAAAATCACAATTTGTTATAGTTAACTTTTACGCCGGGGCCCATCGTGCTCGTAAGCGTAACGCTCTTGATATACTGACCCTTCGCTGCGGCGGGCTTTGCTTTGACGATCGCATCCATCAGAGCGTTGAAGTTCTCCGCGATCTTCTCTTCGCCGAAGCTCTTCTTGCCGATCGGGCAGTGAATGATTGCGGTTTTATCGAGACGGTACTCGACTTTACCTGCTTTCACTTCCTGCACTGCGCGCGCAACATCCATCGTAACCGTGCCGGACTTGGGGTTGGGCATCAAGCCCTTGGGCCCGAGCAGACGACCGATACGACCGACGACGCCCATCATGTCGGGGGTCGTAATCATAACGTCGAAACCAAACCAGTTTTCTGTCTGGATCTTCTGAACCATTTCCTCAGCGCCGACGAAATCCGCGCCCGCAGCCTGCGCCGCGTCCGCGCGCTCGCCCTTGGCGATAACGAGCACCTTCTTGGTTTTACCCGTTCCGTTGGGAAGAACGATAACGCCGCGGACCTGCTGGTCTGCCTGACGGGGGTCGATTCCCAAACGAACGTGAAGTTCGATCGTTTCGTCAAATTTTGCTTTCGCCGTAGCAATCGCAAGCCTGATCGCTTCCTGCGAATCGTACGTTTTCAAGCGGTCGTAGCTTTTTACGCTCTCGGCGTATTTTTTACCGTATTTCATTATTTACCTCCTCGTGGTACAGCGAGGTTTCCCTCTCCCACTTCTCCTCGTCATTCTTCTACCGTGATCCCCATGCTGCGCGCCGTACCCTTAATCATGCTCATAGCGCTTTCAAGGGAGGTGCAGTTCAAGTCGGGAAGCTTGATCTTGGCGATCTCTTCCACCTGCGCCTTGGTGAGTTTTCCGACTTTCGTCTTGTTGGGAACCGCGCTCGCCGTTTCCAATCCGCAAGCCTTCTTGATAAGAACGGGTGCGGGCGGCGTCTTTAAGACGAACGTAAACGAACGATCCTGATAGATCGTGATGACGACGGGAATGATCAATCCGTCTTGCTGTGCGGTCTTAGCGTTAAACTCTTTGGTAAAGCCCGGAATGTTGATTCCGTGAGGACCCAGCGTCGAACCGACAGGGGGTCCGGGGGTGGCTTTACCTGCGGGAAGCTGAAGCTTGACTACCGCGGTAATTTTCTTTGCCATATAACTCCTCCGTGTTCGTGGTACTTGCAAGACGGCATGAATGAATTTACCGTCTCTCCCACGTATATCAAAAGGCTTTCGCCTGTTTGAATCATATAACTGTTTATTGCCTGCTCAAAATAACGCAGGATCGGACAAATCGCCGACAGCGCAGTCCGCTTTATTCTTCCTCTCTCGGTATTTCGACGGCAGTATCGGAAATCTTGGTGATCTGAACGTAATCGACTTCGACGTCCTGCTCCCTGCCGAACATAACGATAGTAACTTTGGCACGCTGCGAAGCGTTGTTGAGCTCCTTGATGTTCCCGATAAATCCTTCCAAAGGGCCGCTGCCGATGGATACGCGGTCGCCGACTGCAAAATCGACGTTTACGACGTACTCTTCAAGGCGCATCTTGCGGATCTCTTCCTCTTTCATGGGAATGGGACGCCCCTGCGGACCGCAGAACCCCGTAACCCCCCTCGTATTGGTAACGAGATACCAAATCTGGTTGGAGTAAATCATCTTGATAAAGACGTAGCAAGGCAAAAGCTTGCGTTCCACGACCTTTTTCTTGCCGTTCGCCTTTTCTTCGATGGTCTGCTCGGTGGGAATTTTTACGTCGGTAATCATGTCGCCGAGATTGTTATTTTCGATAAGCCTTAAAAGACTTTCCTTCACCATGGACTCATAACCCGAGTAGGTGTGAAGAATGTACCATTGAGGCTCCTGCGACCGGGTCATGCGTTACCCCCCCAGGTAGTAATGAATTGCAAAAGTTCGGAGAAACCGTAGTTTACTCCCGTTACGATAACCGTAAAGGCGAGGACGATAACAAGAACGATGCCCGTGGCTTTTAACGCTTTCCCGAAGGAAGGCCAAGTTACGCGCTTCAACTCGGAAAACGTCTCCTTCAGCTTTCTGCCCATGCGGACGAAAACGTTGGGTTTTTTATCCTTGTTCTGCTTTTTGTCCTTTTTGGGAGCGGTTTTCTGCTCCGAAACTTCTTCTTTCTTATCGGACTTTGCCATAATCAATTCTCCGAAACGTGCCGTAAAACGGCGCTAAATTACTTGGATTCTTTGTGTACGGTGTGCTTTTTGCAAACGGGGCAGTACTTTTTAAGTTCAAGACGGTCGGGATCGTTGCGCTTGTTCTTAAAACTGTCGTAATTGCGGTTTTTGCACTCGGTGCATTCGAACGTAATTTTCGCTCTCGTCGATTTCGTAGCCATAAATCGAAAACTCCATACAAAAAAATTGCACCCCTCATCGGTGCGTATTTCAAGTTTAACACAATTGCAAGGGCTTGTCAATGATTTTTGAAAGCGAAATAAAGATTTTTTATTTTTATTTTTTCGACATCCGCCTTTCGGCAAAGGCAAGATTCTTCGCTCCGCTTCGTTCTGCTCCGAATGCCAAAGCAAAGGTCGCCGCGTTCCTTTTCGCCGAACAAAAAATCCCTGCGGAAAACCCGCAGGGATTCTTGTTAATACTTTGTTTGTTCACTTATTACGCTTCGGGCGTAGTCGCAGGCGTCTTAACGATGCTGCTGACTTGGAGATAAATATTCTCTCCCCCGAGACCAATCCAATACTCGTCTGCAAACTCGAACGTAGACGTAATCGTAAAGGTCGTCGTTCTCGTTACGGTGTCCTTTGCGTAGGTGAGCGTTACAACGATGTTATCGCCCGTCCAGTCGTACACCAACGTGAAGGTACAATCCTTGATCAGATTGAGATACTCGGTATCTTGCGTAGCCCTGTTTTCATCGGTAACACCCGCGTCTGCGTCAACCGGATAATTCTTATCGGCGGTTGCAACCGCAGGGGTGCTGACGATTTTCATCGCTTCCACGCCGGGCGTTCCGAACACGAAGCCGTCGCCGCGCAGTCCAACGGATACTTCCTTCGAGCTCATGATATAAGCGATCGGGGATTCCCAACCTCTGTTACCCGCAGAAGCCAACGTACCCGTAATCGTAACCTTTTCACCCTTCGAGAAGGAATTCCCTATCCATACGGGTGTCAGGTTCGTAAAACCAAGATTCTTATCCGAAGTACCGACAGTAGGATTCGTCTGATTTTCGGACGGCGTTGCGGGCTCGGGATTGAATTCGGGCGTCGTTCTTTCGATGCTGTTGATCGTAAAGCTCGAAGACTCACAAGCAAGCCCAACCGAATAGAAGTTTTGAGTGAATGATTCCGCCGGCGTAACCGTATACGACATCGTATTGCTATCCGTTCCGTTCGAGAAATCAAAGCGAACGATAATCGCGTTCGGATTGCTCCAATCGTATGTCACAACCATACTGCCGTTCAACGTATTTTTAAACGTATCCCAGTTAGGTCCGATAACCTTCGCAATTGCCCAACCTTCTGCCTTTGCCATATCGGCACCCGCACCGGCATTGCCCCCGTCAAGCACCCACCAGTCTGCACGGAAGAGACCCTGAGGCGCAAGACCGCTGAACAAATAGGCAAATACCGTTTGGTAGTTTGCGGCCGCTTTCGAAGTGTGCGTACCCGTAAATACGAGCTTTTCACCCCTCTTCAATTCCGTAGTCCAAGTAGGCGTCAATCCGGGATAAGGCGCTGCATTGTCCGTGGTCCCGATAACGATCGGATTCTCAGTCGTAGCCGTTTGATTCTCGGAATAAACGGGAGCGTTTCTTTCGCCGCAACGGCATACGTGGTTTTCGGAGAAGCTGTGTTCATGACCGGGTTTCAACGCGCCGCCTGCTACGGGGCAACCTTCTGCCGTGCAACGGTCGGTTTCGGGATCGTAAACGTGCTGATGCTTGCCCGCTTCCGCAACATACGAATCGTACATCGCCTTAGCCGCGTACGTGCTTATCGAGTAAGGAAGTACCGTTGCATTGACCGCCTCTAAGCCGAGCGTTGCAACTTCGATCCCGTACTCCTGCGCCATCAACAGGAAGAGTTCTGCGAAGGGTTTCGCAAATCTCGTTCCCTGATAGTCGAGCACGAGCTGACCGCGGATATAGTACTGGATTCCGCCCGTCTTGCTTACCGTTACGGTTACATAGTTGTAAACGGTCTTGTTCGCAGTGCTCGCCTCGAACATTTGGTCTGCCGCCCAAGGGTTGAAGCCCGCTGCGTTTGCTTCGGTATAAGCATCGCCCCAACTTGCGTCAACATATCCGGGATAAGCCGCGCCGCCGTTGACCTTCTTTAACTCTTCCGCCTTTTCCTTGATGCCCGGATGATCGGCATCCGCACCCGCCGGAAGCTTCGAAGTATCAAGTTCGCCAAGACCGTTGTTTTTAATGGACAGGTTCGCGGAAGAAATTACCGCGTCGTAACCTGCGATCTTCACAGCCTTCGTATTCCAGTCGCCTGCCGCACCGGAGCTCAGCAGGAAGGAAACCGTTAATCCGTTTTCCGCCACGTTTGCAAGCTTCTCTTTTGCAACCGTCCAATTAGCTTCGCTTATCGTACCGCTAATCTGAACCGCGCCGCAGACGCCGCAAACGCCATCTTCGAACGCGTGATCGGCATACGTTCTTTCGAAGCCGTAGTAGAAGATCGCATCGTTGCCTTCGCCTACCGCCTTTGCATTAACGCCTTCCACCTTACAGGTAGCAGCCAGAACGACTGCCGCCGCGGCGTCGGTGTTGATGCTCATTGCCGTAATCGCTCTTGCAGCGGAAACGGTGCGGTATGCTACCGTACCCGTGCCGATTGCCGCTTCGAAGCCGTAAGCGGTATCCGCCGCAATGCCGAGCTTCGAAAGATCTACCGTAAGCGCAACGACGTTGTTGTTACCGATCTTGGTATAAACCGCCGTAGTCGCCGTGGTAAGAAGATTGCGCGTTGCGAAGGAAATCTTACCATTTTCCGCCAACGTGAAGTTAAGTTTATAGCTGTCGAGCAGGGTCTTATCCGCCATTGCATAACCGTTGTTCGCATTGAGATAGAAGTCCTGCGTGCTGAATGCGGCATTCGTGAACACGAAAGTAAGCTCGGTGCCGTTTGCCGAAACAAACACATTTTCCGTAACCTGATCTTCCGCTTTGATTGCCGTAGAAGAAACCACATTCGAACCAAGCGTTTTTCCGTCTTTGGTAAGCGTTACCGTATACGTTTTCAACGCCGACTTAAAGTCAACCGCTTTCGTGGTAAACGTAACCGTACCGTTGTTATAAGTTGCCGTTACGTCGCCGAGATCGGTGTTCGACAATTCGGTAAGCGTAGCCGCCGTTCCGCCGTTGACGGAAATGCTTGCGCCCGTAATAGCGCCCGTGTACGCAATCGTGAACGAACCGCCGTTCACGTACAAGCCGCTCGTATCGGGGGTTGCAACGACGTCCGATACGATAACGTTCGAAAGGTCGATTTGAATATCGCACTGCATGGTGCTGGCTTCCTGGTTTTCAACCGAAATCGTAGCCGTTCCAACGTTGACGCCGTCCTTAACGGGAATGAATACGATCATCGATTCTCTGTCGGCCGCAAGCTGTACCGTAGCATCGGTAACACCCGATATCGAAACGGTCGTCGAGGCAACAAGCGCCTGCGAGAAGTTGAGTGTAAACGCCGCGAAATGCGTATAAGCATTGGAGTTAACCGTAACGTCCTGCTTTTTCGCCATACCGCTGAGCGCGATTTTGGCAAGTCCGCCGTCCAACGCGACCGACCCGATCGATAATTCAGGCGAACTGTATTTCACGGAACCGATCGTAATCTCGTTTGCTACCGCTCCGCTGATAACGGAGTTGGAAATTTTTCCCTTGTAGTAGTTGACGTTGCCGTCTTGCAAAGTTATTTTGCCGCTGTCCTGCCCCCAAACGCCCTGAATGTCGTAGGTCGCTCCGGGAAGCGTTTCGCACGTATAATAGTAATCGAAATAAGGCGTACCGTCGAGAGGAACGTTTTCCTTATACAATCTCATTCTAACGACAATCGCACCGCTCTGATAACCGATCGTATAACGGAACGTACCGTTCACCATTGCTTCGTGAAGCGTGCTTGCGCTGATTGCGTTGCCGTCGCCGTCGAGCTTACCGTTAAGCGTGTTGTAAGGATACTCCTCCGTGATCAAGCTGCTGTGCAGACGCGTGAAGTCGCCCATGAAGCCCTCGACGCCTTCCGCATAGGGTTGCTGACTCGCGCCCCAATCGCCTTCGCGATATTCGGCAAAACCGTTACCGTTTAAACTGAAACGACCGACCAGCTTGCTGCCGTTGTATTCACGGATAACAACCGCCATCGTACCGTCGAGGTTGTTACCGGCCTTCGTATAAACGCCCGTAACTTCAATCAAATCGTTTTCGTTGAGAGCTACGTTCGAGACACCCGTGCCGTACCAGTTACCGTTCGTTGCAACCTTGGAAACAGCCGCGCCGCAAAGCGTACATACGCCGCCTTTCACGATATGCTCGCCGCCGACGCTTGCCGGATTGAGATAGAAGATCACTTCGTTTTCTTTCTTGATTTCGTTCGCAACGATACCTGCGTCGATACAGTTTCCGTCAACGATGATTTTCTTGTCGCCCTTGTCGGCAACTTCCACCGCCTTTACTTCGCCGTTCTCTACGGTGTAGTAAGTGTTGCCGTTGCCGTAGAACGGCTCGAACGCATACGCACCCGTGAACCCGAGCTTTGCCGCGTCGATTTCGAAGTAGACGAGCGTACCTATGCCCGCTACCGTGTTCGAACGGATCGCTATGCCCGCGGGAAGATTCGCCGCATCCGTAAATACGAGCCCCTCCTCTTCCGCGCTGTATGCGAACGACAGATCGAGAAGGCGAATGTTTTCCTTGTCGCCCGCGTTGATATTAAGGTTGAATTCCGCCGCATTCTGTCCGACGAGTTCCGTGATGTCTGCGGAAGCGGGAAGCGCGCCGACGATCGTCAATACGCCCTTTTCCACGTAAGCATACATGCCGTCCGCAAGTACCGCACCCTTATCCCCTTCTACTTCTTCGGCAAAGTCGAAGTCGTAGTGAATCTCTTCGACGATGTCGCTACGGATGCCGTCTATGCTCGCGCCGACGAAGCAGGAAGCATAATCGGAAATATTCGCCGCAGGGAATTTGATTGTTAACGTAAAACTCTGCCCTTCGAGGGTAGCTTCCGTAATCGTCTTACCTTCATAAACGAAGCCGCTCTCACCTGCGTCTTTCACAACGTCGACCAAAGTGCTTATGGACAACAAATCCGCTTGGGCAGAAGCACCGATTTGTACGTGAGAAAGCGTACTGCCGGCAACTGCCGTAAACGTGAACGTTACCGAACCGCCCTCGTTGAGCTTACCGCTGGTTGCGGGCGATACCTGCGCCGTGATTTTGAAACCGTTGAGGTTTGCAAACGTAACGTTAACGGGCGTACCGTTCAAGCCCTCGATCGTAACGCCTGCATTCGCCGTTTCTTCCGTAAGCGCAAGCACGAGATGCGCGTCGCCGTCCTGAATCTCCAACAGGTAAGGAACGTCCGCCGCACCCGACTTCACGCTGACGCCCGTCGTCGTAAACTGTTTCAGTTCGTTGTTCGTCAGACGAAGCGCAACGTATCTGTATTCGGTATTTTCGGCAAGATCCGTAAACTTAGCCTTTTGGTCTGCGCTGAGCGCTTGCGCGTAGTTCGCAGCCCCCTGAAGCGCAAGCGTAAGAGCCGTGCCTTCCGCATTGGCGCCGAGCGCAAACGCGCCGACCTTGCGGTTGTTGCCGAAAGTTACGCCGCCAATCGTAACGTCGGAGCCGAACGCTTCGCCGATCGCATTGGGAACGACCTTGATATTTGCCTTGGGAATCGTAGCGCCGAAAGGCTTGCCTGCCTTCTCGAACTCGATTTTGTAGTTGTTATACTTCGTGCTGAGAGGAGCCTTGCCGAGCGATACCCATTCGGTGCTTTCGGTAACCGTTTCATCCGTCGTGGCGTACACGTTATCCGAAACTACGGTGTAAGGCTGCCAAACGTCGCCCGTCTGAACGTACTTGAATTCCGTCTTGAGTGCGCCCGCATCGAGCATTGCGCCTTCATAAGCGACGATCGTGCCCGTGGACTCCGCGTTGAAACGGAATTCGCTGGGCGTTAAGGTCTCGATTCTCTCATACTCCGTAACGGTCATGTCGACGTAGTCGCCGTGGAGCATCGTGCGGTAGAAGCCGCGCGTCGAGATGGGAACCTTGATATAAGCTACGAGCGAAACTGCGTTCGTCGTACTCTTGTAGTTGTAATTATACTGTAATTCGATAATGCCGTCCTCGCGATACGTCCAGACAAGCTCGATAGGCGTTTCGTCCTGATAGTAGTCGCCCGAGTTCAGCTGTCCGTCGCCCGAGGAATATACCCACCAATCGTGCCAAGAAGCAGAATCGGGAGCAGGCATTTTACCGTTGACGTATCCGTTGGGAACGGGATTGGTGTCGCTTGCGAACGCGTCCTTCCACGAACCGTAGTTGATGCTTTCGGACTGACCGCCGGAGAGCGATGCAAGCATACGGGGACCGCTCGTCGTATCGCCGACGCCGTTGTAAAGAACCCAACCTTCACCGCGCACGAAAACCGACGTACCGCCTACGTAGGTCTTGTGCGTCGTGCCGTCGAATTCCGCATTATTCATATAAGGGTCTGCAAACCCGATTACGGGGAAATAGTAGTATGCGTTTTCCGAAACCTTCCAATTTTCCCACGCGGTCTGCGCCGTGCCGCGCACCGTGATCGTGGTGCCCGGTTCCAGATCGCCTACGGTAAGCGTAGGTACGGTGTGCGCCTCCGTTCTGCCGTTAAAGAACGCCTCGACCGTGCCGAAGGGCTTAACGTTGCTCGTAGCCTCTTTGCCGTCGCCGTAGGTTACCACCTTCGTTTCCTCGTATACGCCCGAAGGAAGCGTTGCCTGCGTGCCCTGATGGAAGCTACCGTAGTGAATGACGATATCCTCTTCCGATGCGACCCTGCGCGCACCGTCGTGTCTGCAGGTTGCAACGCCGTTTGCATCCTCTTCGCCGAAATCGTGCACGATTTTAACGTTGAACCTATAGACGCACCCCTGCGGGTTGTTCTCGTTGGGCTTTACCGTAAGGGTATACGTACCTACTTTGTGGTAGGTAACCTCTCCCGTAAACGTACAAGCCGACCCGCTTACCGTACCGCGCGTTTTTCCCGCACGGTAGGATACGGTGATGCCGTTGATTTTCTGCTTAAACGCCGCCTCGTCGTCCGAGTCGGTGATCGTAGGGATGTTCTCCACACCCATTACGTTCGTGATATTCGTATCGGTATCCGGATCCACCGGCTTCGGTTTCTTCTTACAGGCAAACAAGCCGACCGACACGAGCATCGCGCAGAGCAAAACCAAAACGACCCTAAGTTTCCTCATGTCTCTTTCCCCCCTAATGAAATTGTTTTTTCGCCATTTTGGGTAAATAGCGTAATAATTTTACAACAAAAAAATATTGATGTCAATACTTTTTTTAAAAAAAATATTATCTTTTTTCGAAAATGTTTTACTTTTACGTGAACCTTGTCCGCGTAGATTTGCCCAAAATGTTTTCAAAATTAACGTTTTGTTATCAATTTTTGCAATTTACAGGCGGTTTATGTGATTTCGGCGTTTTCTTTCCGCTTTGACAAAAATAAAACCGCCGATGGGCGGTTTTTCAACGGTTGCTTTCCTCTTCAGGATTCTTCGCTGTGCTCGGAATGACCGGAACGGCGGGACGGAATGAGAAAGTCGGTTAAGACAGCGGCTTTAAGTTTTTTAACGAAAGGTCGAGAATGGGCGCGCTGTGCGTAAGCGAACCGGACGAAATATAGTCCGCGCCGAGCGATGCGTACTGCGCGACGTTGTCCTTGGTAACGTTGCCGGAAATTTCGATTTCCGCCCTGCCCTTGGCAAGCGCGACCGCCTCTTTTAACGTATCTAACGTCATGTTGTCGAGCATAACGATATCCGCCCCCGCTTCGAGAGCCTCTTTCAGCTGGGCGAGCGTTTCCACTTCGATTTCTATTTTCCGCACGAATGGCGCGTACGCGCGCGCCGCAGCGACCGCCTGCTTCACGCCGCCTGCTGCGCCGATGTGGTTATCCTTTAACAGCACGCCGTCCGACAGGTTAAAGCGGTGGTTGCCCGCGCCGCCGATTCTGACGGCGTATTTTTCAAAGCTGCGGAGCCCCGGAGTCGTTTTACGCGTATCTACCAAGCGAACGTCCGCCCCCGCCAACAGCTTGGAAGCCGTGCGCGCGTACGTGGCGATCCCGCTCATACGCTGTAAAAAGTTCAACGCGGTGCGCTCGCCCGAAAGAATCGCGCGAATATCGCCGAACACTTCTGCAACCAGCTGCCCTTTTACTACCTCGTCGCCCTCCTTGACGTGCGGCACAGTCTCCGCGCTCCCGTCAAGCAGTTCAAAGGTGCGCGCAAACACGGGAAGCCCCGCGATCACGCCGCTTTGCTTGGCAAGCAGCTCGGCTCTGCCCCGCACCCCTTCGGGCACGACGGCGTTTGCCGAAACGTCCTCCCAAGGAATATCCTCCTTCAACGCCCTTAAAATATCTTCGTCCCAATGCAGCTTCGTCGTAACGTTATTGCTTTTCACCGCGAACGACCTCCCGTACCATTTTTTTATGATTCTCGGAATACGTTCGTAGAGGCAAAAACTGTCCGTAGTCGATTGCGGGCAACCCCTCGTCGCGTATTTCGCTTAATTTCGTTATATCTTCGGCGGCGCGCTTTGCAAATATCAGCGATTCGAGCAAAGAGTTGGACGCCAGACGGTTTTTTCCGTGCACGCCGTTGCAACACGTTTCTCCCACGGCGTACAGCCGCTTCATGCTCGTGCGCCCGCTCAAATCGCTCTTGATGCCGCCCATATAATAGTGTTGGGCGGGAACAACGGGAATTGGCTCGCGGAATACGTCGTACCCCTCTTTTCTGCAACGCGCCACGATGGAAGGGAAGTGCCTGCCGACGGCGGACGCTCCGCCGACACAGGTGCGCAAATCGAGCCGCACGAACTTCGTGCCCTCCTCCTCCATCTTCCGACGGATCACCGCCGTTACGACGTCGCGCGGAAGCAGTTCGTCCACGAACCGTTTACCGTTCTTGTCGACGAGCGTCGCACCCTCGCCCCGCACCGATTCGGAAATGAGAAACCGCCGCCCGCGCTTTTCGGAGTACAGCGTGGTGGGATGGTGCTGCACGTAATCGGCGTTTTGCAGCGCAACGCCGTGCCTCATACACACGGCAAGCCCGTCCCCCGTTAAAATCCTGAAATTGGTGGAGTGGCGGTAAAGCCCCCCCACGCCGCCCGTGGCAAGCACCACGGCGTTTGCCTTAACGGGATAGATTTCGCCGGTGCGGTTGTCGCGCAACACCGCGCCGAGACAGACGGCGTTGTTGTCGTCGGCAATCAGATCGAGCATGGTCGTATCGGCGAAAAAGCGGATATTTTCGCGCAAACGTGCTTCCTTTAACAAATGCGAGGTGATCTCCTTGCCCGTGCAATCGGCGTGAAAAACGATGCGCGGACGCGAATGCGCCCCCTCGCGCGTGTAAGCGAGCGAACCGTCCTTTTCGCGCCGGAAGCGCACGCCGAAGGAAATCAGCTCGTTGATCGTCGCCCGCGAATTTTCAATCATGCACCGAACGGCATCGGCATCGTTTTCGTAATGCCCCGCGCGCATGGTGTCCTCGAAGTAGCCGTCGAAATCTCCGCCGTCGCGCAGCACGCAGATCCCGCCCTGCGCCAGAAAGGAGTCGCTCGATTTCAACCCGCCCTTGGATACGACGAAAACGCTCTCGCCGCGCGGCAGGTGCAACGCGCAATTCAAACCCGCCACGCCCGCACCGATGACGAGTACGCCGCAGCGAAGTATCGAGTTGTCATGCCTGTCAACGTTCATTTCCGCGCTCCCTTTTCTCCTTGCAAACCGCTTAAAGTATAGCCCTTCGCCGCCCGCTTGTCAAGTTTTTAAAACTTGATATGCTCGAAATTTTCCTTGGAGGAACGGCGGTAAAACACGGCTTTGCGTCCGATGACCGTTATGACCTCCGCCCCCAATAAGTCGGCGACGTTCTGTGCAAGGGTATCGGCGTCCGCCTCCGCGTTTTCGAGCACGGTTACCTTGATAAGCTCTCGCGCCTCGAGCGCGTCGGAAAGCGTCTTTAACAGATTGTCCGAAATGCCGCCCTTGCCGATTTGCGTTACGGGCTTCATCGTAGACGCCAGCGAACGCAGCTTACTTCTTTGCTTGCTTGTAAAATCCATATCATGCTTCCTTTTTGTTTCGAATCTTATTGCCCAAAAAAATCAGTTTTACGGAACGAAATCAAACTCCGTATCTCCGAACACGACCGTATCTCCCTCTTTACAGCCCATGGAAACGAGCGCCTTGATAACGCCGCGCGTCTTTAACGTGCGCTGAAAATACGCCATGGATTCGGGACGGTTTAAAACCACGTTGCGGCAGAGCATATCCACCAGCCCACCCGTAACGACGAACGCGCCGTCCTCATCGCGGAAAATATCGAAGTCGGTATCGTTTTCTTTTTCGTATACGAATTCGTCCGCAGGAATGCGCTCGGCAGGCGGAAGGGTGTCCAATAATTCCGCCATTGCCTTGACGAGCTCCGCCGTTCCCCCGCCGCTGACGGCGGTGATGGGATAGATCCGATACTTCCTGCCGAATTTCTTTTTGAACCTTTTCAGATTTTCTTCCGCACCGTACACGTCGCACTTATTGCAGGCAACGAGCATGGGCAGCGAATACAGCTTGTCTGAATACTCTTTCAGTTCGAGGTTGATTTTTTCGAAGTCTTCCAAGGGATCGCGCCCCTCCGCGCCCGAAATATCCACGACGTGTACGATAGCGCGCGTGCGCTCGATATGCCGGAGGAAATCGTGCCCCAGACCCGCGCCCTCCGCCGCGCCCTCGATGAGTCCCGGAATATCCGCCACCGCAAACGACTTATCGTAATAGGAGGCAATGCCGAGATTGGGCGAAAGCGTAGTGAAATGATAGTTGGCAATTTTCGGACGCGCCGCGGAAATTTTGGAGAGCAGCGTGCTCTTGCCCACGTTGGGGAAGCCGACGAGCCCGATATCCGCAATCACCTTCATTTCGAGAACGAGCGCGTGTGGCTCCGTCTTTACCCCCTTCTGCGAAAAGTTGGGCGCGTGGCGGGTCGCCGTCGTAAATCGCACGTTGCCCTTGCCCCCTCTGCCGCCTTCGAGCACGACGACCCGCTCGCCGTCCTCGTACACGTCGCAGATGATTTTACCGCTCTCCGCATCTCTGACGAGCGTGCCGAGCGGCACCTTGATCTCCAACGCCTTCCCGCTTTTGCCGCTGCAAAGGTTGGTGCCTCCGCGCTCTCCGTTTTCCGCAAAGTATTTGGAGCGGAAGCGAAAGGGCAGCAAATCGTTCATATCTTTATCTCCGACAAACGCGACATCGCCGCCTCTGCCGCCGTCGCCGCCGTCCGGTCCGCATGCGGGCTTGCCCTTGTACGCTTTGAACGAATTCATTCCGTCGCCGCCGTCGCCTGCTTTTACGGTGATTTTTACCTTGTCCGTAAATATTTTGGTTTCCATTTTTCGTAATTCCTTTCGATAAAGTATAACAGAAATCGAAGAACAAAGCAAGAATTTTGAACGTCCTGTGAAAAACAGAGAAAAAACGTTAAATAATAAGTAACGGGGTTATATAAAATTACGAGGTGAATATGTATTACTATCTGCTTTTCTTACTGCTGTTGCTTCCCTGTCTGGCATTTTCGGCGATTGCAAGCGCGAAGGTGCATTCCACCTTTTCCGCGTTCGACAAGGTTGCAAACCGTTCCCGCATGACCGGATACGATACGGCGACGCTGCTTATGCGCAACCGCGGCGTACACGATATCTCCGTCAACCGCGTCAGGGGAAGGCTTTCCGACCACTACCACCCCGCCAAAAAACAGGTGAATCTTTCCGAAAGCACCTACGGCAGCGCCTCGGTGGCGGCGGTCGCCGTCGCCGCGCACGAAATCGGGCACGTAATGCAAAAGCAAAGCGGATACCTGCCCTATAAAATCAGAAATTTTCTCGTACCCGTTACCAACCTCGGCTCGCGCCTCGCATTCCCCGTGATCATCGTCGGGATCCTTCTCGACTTTTTCGCGGCGACAGTCGTGCCGATCGGGGAATATCTCGTCTATGCGGGAATCGCACTTTACGGGCTGTCGACGCTGTTTATGCTCGTAACCCTGCCCGTGGAGTTCAACGCCAGCCGCAGGGCGAGAAAGATGCTCGTCGAGGACGGCGTTCTGGAACAGGACGAAGTCGGCGGGGCGAAGAAGGTGTTGAACGCCGCCGCCCTCACCTACGTCGCTTCGCTTCTCATTTCCTTCGTCTACTTCCTGCATTTCCTTATCGTGATGCTCTCGCTTCTGGGAAGGGGGAGAAACAGGTGAGCGATCCCGTAAAACAGCGGTACGGCACCGTCAACCCCGACGCTTGCTCCCCTTCCCGCCGCGGAACACGTCCGAATTCAGAATTCCCGTAACTACCGTTTCTTTTTCCTCTCCGCCGCGCAACAGCGCTTCCTCCACGAGGGCGGAGAGGAATTTTTTTGCTTCCGTCAAAGATTCGCCGAAGAGATATGTAGCAAGCGAACCGGGAACGGTGTTCAGCTCGTTGAAGTACGCCTCGCCGCCCGCGACGATGAAGTCCGCGCGCACCACGCCCCTGCCGTCGAACGCTTCGTAAATCCACGTCGTGCAGGCGCGGATCTTATCGGAAATTTCCCGAGGGAGGTCGGCGGGCAGCTCGCTGTGCTTCGCCGCTTTTTCGTACTTATCCTCAAACGACAGAATCGCGCTGTCCGTAAACACCTCCTCGCACTCGGAGGCGATTATCCGTCCGTCCTTGCGGTACGCCGCGCAGTTGACGTCGCGCTTATCCCGAAAGTACTCCTCCACGAGCGCACCCGTATCGAGGCGGAATGCAAGCGCGAGAGCGTCCGCCAGCTCTTTCTCGTCGTGCGCAACCCGAACGCCGATGCTCGACCCGAGCTTGACGGGCTTGACGATGACGGGAAAAGTCAGTCCCTCCGCCGCCATTGCCGCTTCGGCGTTTTCCCCCTCGCGTACGGTTACGGCCCGTGCAACGGGGATCGCTAAGCCTTTGGCGGCGATCTTGCCGAACGACTTATCCATAAACAACGCGGAAATCGGCGTTTCGGGCGACGCGGAACGGACGCCGTTCCAGCGGAAGAGCGCAGACAGCGTGCCGTCCTCTCCCATGCCGCCGTGGCAGCAATTCAACGCGCAGTCGAACGCAAACAGTTTTTTGCGCTTTTTTTGCGAAAAGAGCGCACTGCCGTTAAGATAGACGGGCACAAGCTTGACGCTTCCGTCTGTAAACGCCTTCACCGTATTCGCGTCGGCGTAAGCCATGCCCCCCTCGCGCGGCAGAAACACGGGCAGGACGCGGTAGCCCGCCCCGCGCAAAAGATTGGCGGCGTAAACGCCCGTTATGATTGATATTTCGTGCTCGTTGGATTTGCCTCCGAAAAAAACCGCAACCGTCGTTTGCATAAAAAAACACCTCCGAAAATTTTCTTTTCTTCGGTGCTTCCGACGTTGATTCGATTGCCCGCCGTCCTTTGCGGGGGGCATCCCCAAAACCGCCCTTTCTCGGCGTCCCTGTCTCCGTCGTGCGAAACGATTAACCGTAAATATCGGGCAAATCGTTTAAGAACAGTACGCAATCGCCCTCTTTCAGCTCCCGCGACAGTATCTGCTGCGCGGCTTTCAGCGTGGGCACGGTAACCAGCTTCTCTTCGTTGCCGCCAGCCGCATAGTACCCCTTGCTGACCGAAAGGATCTGCGTTTCGCCGACAAGTATCACGAAATCCAAACCCACGAGGCTTTCGCCGAGCGCGCGGTTCTTGTTGTATTCGAGCGCTCCGAGCTCCACGATTCCGGGGGTTACGATAAACTTTCTGCCCGAGAACAGTTTTAAAACCTCCACCGCGCATTTGGCGCCCTCTTCGTTACAGTTGTACGAATCGTCCAAAATCGTAACGCCGTTCGCCTCGCTCTTTTCGAGGCGGTGCGGCACGGGCTTGATTGCCGTTATCCCCGCGGCGATTTCCTGCATATTCATGCCGAGCGAACGGCATAACGCGGAGGCGATCGCAACGTCTTCGGCGGCGTGCCTCCCCAGCAGAGCCGTTTCGACGGCAATGCGTTCTTCACCGATCCGCAGGGTAAACTTTGTGCCGTTTTCGCTCAGTTCAATCTCCTCGGCGGCAAAATCCCTACCTTCGACCAGCGCGTCCCGCTTGCAATCCTTTGCCGTCTCGCCCAGAATCACCGTCTGCGTCCGCTCGGCAAGCACGCTCTTTTCCTTGCGGATATTTTCGAGCGATCCGAACGTTTCGAAATGTTGGGAGGTGATTCCCGTGATCACTCCGTATTCGGGCTGCACCATATCGCAGAGCTTTCTAATATCCCCCACGCGGCGCGCGCCCATTTCCGCAAGAAAAATATCGCAGTCAAGCCCCTGCTCCTTTACGGTGCGCGCAATGCCGAGGGGCGTATTGAAGGAGGAGGGCGTAGCGACGACGCGATACTTTTGCGACAAAATCGCCGCAGCCATCGTCTTAACGCTCGTCTTGGCAAAGCTGCCCGTAATGCCCGCCTTTTTGCAGCTGCTTTGGGCAAGCGCGCGGGCGGCGTATTTTACAAAGCGCGCGTTATGCGGCACATCGTAAATCTTGGAGAGTTCGTTTGCCGCCGCGTACAGCACGGGAAAAAGCAACGGGACGAACGTGATCGGCGTGTAGCGGAACAGATAAAACGCTCCCCCGAGCGACTCCGCCGCGTAGCTTAATCCCACGCCCGCACCATACACGACGAGCGCAAGCAAAAACCACCAGATAACGAATATCCGTATCGCGCGCGAAGTGCGCTTCATGGGCACTTTCAGCGCGCGCGTTCCCGAGCAAAAAAACAGAATACACGCTCCGGCAAACGGGATCAGAGAAATCAAATTGGCGATCTCGTAGCCGAAAAAAGAAAAGCAAAGATTAAAGAGCACGCACAAAAGAAAAGCGCACAGCGACAGCAGCGCGTGCCGACCGGGCATATAACCCTTGCGGCGGTAGTACCAGCGCAAAAACGACCTGCTCGAATAATTCCCCTGCTGCATTACCGCGGGCATGGTGGCAGCCGTCAGACAAAACAGCGTTGCCGCAAGAATCGCGCCGACTGCAAGATAATACCAAAGTTCAACCCTCACGAAAAAACTCCTCTGCCGCCAGATTGAAAGCGAGCGGATCGTCGAGATGGGCAAAGTGCCCGCATCCTTCCATCGTTACCGCCCGACTCCCTCTGACAGCGTTGCAATAGATCCGAGCTGAGGACGGCGGTGTTTCGCGATCGTTCGCCCCGTTGACGAACAGCACGGGGCGGGAAATCTTTTCCGCGTCCTTCCGCAGATCCTCGTTTACGATCTTTTTATAGCTCTCCCGCATGAGCGGGGACAGCGTTCTGTATTCTTTGCTTCCGAATTTCCGTTCTGCGTATTCGGGCGCAATCTTCTTTATCAATCGGTACGTCTTTACCCGAATTCGGTATTTCAGCGTACGCTTCGGCACGATCCCCGCGCAACCGCAGAGCACCGCCCTATCGAAAATTTCGCCCCGAGAAAGGCACTTCACCGCCACACGCCCGCCGAACGAATGGGCGATGACAAGCGGGAATCGGATCCCGTTTTCCCGCAAAAACCGCTCCGTCCAATCGGCGTAATCGTCCACCGAATACGCGCTTTTCAGCGGTTCCGCCTGCCCGAACCCCGGAAAGTCCAAAGCCGTTACGCGGTAAAATTTCGAAAAGTACTCAATCTGCGGATAAAAGCTCTCCTTCGATGCGAGATACCCGTGCAGAAACACGAGATCCCTTCCTCTTCCGCACGTGATCACGCCCTTCAACCGAGCTCCTTACACATCACGATCGCATCCTCCCCGTCGGGATAGTAGCGGGAACGGGCATACAGCCCGCGAAAGCCGCTCTTTAAATATAATATCTGCGCGGCGGCGTTCGACACGCGCACTTCCAGAAACACCTTCTTTACGCCGCGCGCCTGCGCTTCAGCAAGCAAATCCTCTATGATTTTACGCCCGCGCCCGCACCTGCGGTACATCTCCGAAGTCGCGATCAGCTCGATTTCCGCCTCGTCGCCAAGAATACTCATGCCGCCGTACGCGGTTACGACGCTCTCCTCTTCGAGCAGCGTTCCGAAAAACCTGCCCGACAAAAACGTTTCCGCAAGCATCCGCCGGTTCCACGGATCGGTAAAGCAATCCCGCTCGAGTTCGGCAATCTGCGTCAGATCCGCCGCCGTCCACTCCCTGCCGTTCATCGCTTCTCCTCCGCGGACGACTTGCGCAGATACAGCGCGGTCAGCTTCTCCGCGTCCGCCGCTTCGCCGCATTTGGCGATCGCCGCATTGATAAGCCCCTCCGCGGGATCCGCCTTAGGAAAGCGCACCGCGCGCCAACCCTCTTGCAGCAAAGCTTCCGTTTCGTCCGCCGTCAGAAAACGGGGGGACAGGGCGACTTCGTGATTTTCGCCGTATCCGCAGGCGTAATTGCAGCCGTGCCCTGCGTCGATCAAGGCAAGCAAAGGTTCTGTTTCAGCGTATGCAAGCGCATCGAAAGAGGTTACGGCAAGCGCGCGTTTTTCCGCCGCAAGACACAGCCCCTTGACCGTAGCAACGCCGATGCGTATTCCCGTGAACGAGCCAGGCCCCACCGCAACGGCGAGAAAATCCAAATCCTTTACGGCAAGCTTCGCCCGCCGCAAAACGCCGTCGATTTCCGCGGAAAGCCGCACGGAATGGGCGCGCGCACAGTCGGGCGAAAAGAAAATTTCCCTCTTTCCGTCCGCATACGCGCACACGCTCAGATATTCCGCGCTCGTATCGATTGCAAGAAACTTCAAGCCTCTATCTCCCGACGCGTTCCGCGTCCCGTAATTTTTACCCGTTTGCATCCCTCGGGAAGCAAACCCGCGATATTTTCGCTCCATTCGACGAGACAGATATTTTTTCCGTCGAAGTACTCAGAAAAGCCGAGCGCTTCGGCATACTCCTCGCTCGGCACGCGGTAACAGTCGAAATGGCACAGTCCGCCGTATACGTTTACGTAGGCGTACGTCGGACTGGTAACCTCGTCCGCAACGCCCAGCCCCTTGGCTACCCCCTTTGCAAACACCGTCTTGCCCGCGCCCATATCGCCGTCGAGCAAAACGGTGTCGCCGGCGCGGAGCGTCTTTGCATACCGTACGGCAAACGCAAGCGTTTCTTCTTCGCTGTTTGAAACAAATATCGCCATATGCGGATATTATACCGCATACGGCGATATTTTGCAATGGATTTTTCGGCGCTTAGCGAACTTTCTTCTCTTTTCGTCTGCGCTTTGCCGCCGCCATGCGCTTGTCGAATTTGTCCGTTGTCATCTTGATAAATTTCGAAACGGGCTTATAGACGAGAAAAACGACGATACTGATTACGACGCTCTTGATAAGATTGAAATACAGCACGAAGGGCCACAAACCGGAAAACATCTGCGCCCCCGCCTCCTGCGAGTGCGTAAAAAACGGAAAATTAATATAGCGGTTGACGAGAAGGCTGAACCCGATTTGCATGACGCAGCCGCAGAATAGATACAGGCATACCCACCGCCTGCCGCGCTTAAAGCGATAGGCAATCGACGGAACGAGGATAAACGCCGTAGACATAATCAGATTCGCCACCTCTCCAACGCCGCCGGACGAGGACTTGGAAAAACACAGCAGTTCTTTGACGACGATGGATACGAACGCCTCGACGGGTCCGAATATAAAACCTTCGAACAGGAAAAAGACGTTTGCAAAGTCGAGCTTTAAAAAGCTTGCCTGCGGGAAAATAGGAAATTCGAGGAAGGTAACCACGAACGCAAGCGCGGTAAACACCGCCATGTAAGCAAGCCGCGGCGCGGAGAAATGCTCGCGCATGACGGCGACAAATTTACTTTCCTTTTTCTCCTCTTCCTCCGTTCGGGGTGCGCTTTCCCCCGCCTCCGTACCCGCCTGCTCTGCGGACGCGGTCTTGCTCAAAACCTCCGTATTTTCGTCGTTATCCATAAAACGACCTCCTGAAAATATTTTCGGAAGCCCTTTGCCAAAAACGCGTTTTGCCGAAACGCGCCCCGCAAAGTATTTGCGGGGCGCGAAAAAAATCCGTCTTTTTTTCTTTTATCATCCGGACTATACCGTCGGTACGGGAATTTCACCCGTTCGGGGACTTGCGTCCTTCGCAGACTGTTACTGCCGGTGGAGAATTTCACTCCGCCCCAAAGAATTTCCGATTGATTGCATTATATCACGATTTCTGCGAAACCGCAAGCATTTTTACGACGTTTTCCACCCTGTTTGCCATTCTACGTTCTTCCTTAATTCATTCCAAGCGAAACGAGGATCTTTTTGCGCGACGCACAAACGTAAAATTGTTCGTCGCGCTCCTCCGAACGACAACAGAGCAAAACGGATTTCCTACCCCAACGCGACGTCGAGGATCATCATCAGGCAGAATCCCGCCAGAATACCGGCGCTTGCCACCGCCTTGTTTCCCGCGAAGCACTCGGGGATCAGCTCGGAACAAACCACGGCAATCATCGCCCCCGCCGAAAAGGCGAGAGCCCAAGGCAGAAGCCCCGCGATAAACGACGCCGCAACGGCGCCCAGAATACAGGCGGGGATTTCCACCGCACCCGAGCCCTGCGAAAAAAGAAAGCTTTTCAGCGGCGACATCCCCTTCGCCCGCAACGGAAAAGCGACGCACATTCCCTCGGGAAAGTTCTGCACCGCGATGCCCACCGCGAGCAAAAACGCCGACAGCGCCGCGCCCTCCGAAAAGGGAGCCAAGGCAAACGCCACCCCGACGGACATTCCCTCGGGAATGTTATGTAACGTTACGGCAAAAAACAACAGAGCGTTTTTTTTGTCGCCGACGCCCTTAAACTCGAATTTCGAGCGAGACAGCGCCAAATCGCTCAGCACGATAAACGCGCCCCCGAGCGCAAAGCCGATGGTTACCGTAAGATACGGCGGCAGCGAACTTTCCTGTTCGATTGCGGGCAGCAGCAGGGAGAAAAAGCTTGCGGCAATCATGATCCCCGCCGCCACGCCCGTTAAAAGCGTAATGAATGTACCGTTGAGTTTTTTGGAAAAAAAGACAAACGACGCTCCGAGCGCGGTCATCGCATACATCATCAAAGAAGCCAGCAGCGCCTGCTGCCACGCTTCGAGCGAAGCAAACCATTGCATTAGTGTTTCCCCCAACTCATTTGTTCTCTTTACTATCCTATGCGGGCGGCGGCGCGGCGCGTTCAAGCAAATTTTTCAGTTGTTTTCCACTAAAATTTATTTTCGGGGTTGACAATCCGTTTGTTATGTATTATAATGAGCGTATACTATAAATATTGGGGGATATTTTTATGGTGGCACTCGGTGTTATCACTCTGTTTCTGACGGCTTATATGCTCGTTTTTTACGGCTATATGTCCCGTCATTGCGAACGCGACGTTTCGTTTTTCCTCAGCGTCGGGCTCATTTCCATGGTAATGAACCTCTGCACGAACGCTGCGGGAAATTACGGCATCGCTTGGCTGTACTTCATTATCGCGATCGCTTTCGTTGCGCTCGGCTTTGCGGTGAGCGTGCAGGACTCGGTAGCCTTTTATACCTCGATCGGTCCTTGGTTTAAAAAGACCTTTTCGGACATTAAACTCGTCGGGTTTGAAGTTCTTTCCGCAGTCGTGTTCCCCGCGGGCATCACACTTTACTTCGTAAACTATAACAAAGACCGTTCGCTTGCGCTCGCCACGGGCAAGAGCGCACTCTGGGGCATCGTGCTCTGGGCGTTCGTCCTGTGGATGGTGCTCGGACTCGTTCTTTAACCGATTTGAAAAAACAAACCGCCGCTCATTCGAACGGCGGTTTTAAATTTGACAAAATAAATCTCCCTGACATTTTCGTCCGGGAGATTTTTACGATTTCTTATCTCACTTCGAAGCGGTAAGCCGAGGTATGCGTATAAATTTCCCCCGCGTCGACGATCGAACTGCCGTATGCCGCGTATTCTTCCACGTTGACGTTGTTGGGGATATTCTGCGTTTCGAGGCAAAAGCCCGAACGGTTGGCGTAGTGTCCGGACTTACCGTCTGCGTTCAACCCGTTACCCGCATAGAACTGCACGGACGGACGATCGGTAAAGCAAGTCATGCGGATGCCCGTCTTTCTGCTTTCGGCAAACGCATATTTCACGTATTCCCCCTTGCCGTTCTTCAACACGTGGCAATGATCGTAGCCGTTTCCCTGCTTCAGATCTTTATCGTCCGCGCCGAGATCTCTGCCGATTTCCTTGGGCGTGTTGAAATCGAACGCCGTCCCCGCTACCGCACGCAGTCCGCCTTCGGGAATCATCGTGTCGTTGGTAGGCGTAATGTAATCGGAATCGATCCAGAGTATGTGATCGAGAATGGTCTCGTCCCCTTCGCCGTTCAGGTTGAAATAGGCGTGATTGGTCAGATTGACCGCCGTCTTTTTGTCTGCGCTCGCACGGTAAACGATTTTCCATTCGCCGTCGGTAAACGTATACGTTACGGTTACGTGCAGCATCCCCGGATAGTTCTCCTCTCCGTCCTCGGAAACGGTGCTGAGCACGAGCGCGTCGCCGTCGATCTCCGCATCCCATATCTTTTTATCGAAGCCTTCCTTGCCGCCGTGCAGATGGTTGCCGCGGTCGTTGCAGTAGAGCCGATACTCTTTGCCGTCGATCGTGAGTTTACCCTTGCCGATGCGGTTGCCGAACCGCCCGATAAGCGCGCCGAGGTAGCCCCCGTTCTTTTCGTACCCCTCCACGTCGTTATAACCCAGAATGACGTCGCAGGGCTTACCGTTCGCGTCGGCTATCACAAGCTTTTGCACGATTCCGCCCAAGTTCAACACCGTAAGCGCGTTGCCGCCGTCGTGCAGGGTATAGGCAAGCACCTCTCTGCCGTCTTTCGTTTTACCGAATACTCTTTTCGTAATCATATTTTATCCTCCTTGGACTGCGCCGACCGTTTATGCGGCTACGGATAGATTATAACACAATTCGCGGAAAAAGTAAATAAAATTAAACGCATGAAACAAACTTGAGGTATGCAGAAACGATACATTCCGATTGTTACGTTCTTCGTAGTGCTGCTCGTCGTGATAGCGCACCTGAGCGCACGCGTTACCGCAGTGCCCGCGTTTACCCACGCCGAAACGAAAAAAGTATACTTAACCTTCGACGACGGTCCGAGCACCAAGGTAACGGGCAGGATCCTCGACGTGCTTGAACAAGAGAACGTGAAGGCAACCTTCTTTATCGTCAGCGACCGCGTTGCGGGGCGGGAAGATACGCTGAAACGTATTGCAGAAGACGGACATACCCTCGGGATACACTCCAAGACGCACCGTTATTCCGAAATTTACGCCAGCGATGAAGCGCTGATAAAGGATATCCGCGCCTGTCGGGAACGCATTATAAAAGTTACGGGCGTAACGCCGTGCATATACCGCTTTCCGGGGGGGAGCTCTCTGCATAGGGACAAGATTCCCCTCGTAAAAGCCGAGGGATTGCGCCCGATCGATTGGAACGCCGTCTGCGGCGACGAGGAAATACCGCACGCCGACGCGGAAACGCTTTACGCGCAGACCTTTAAAACAGCGAAAGGAAAGAATCCCGTTATCCTGTTAATGCACGACTCCGCGCCGCACAAGGCGACGGCGGAAGCCCTGCCCCGCGTCATCGAGGAATTTAAACGGCAAGGCTTTATATTTTGCAAATTTTGAGATAAAAACGCGCCCGTGCGGTACCGCACGGGCGTGTTTCGTTTTAAATTTAATCGACGGAATCCTGCGAAAAATCCGAAATCAGTTTTACGTAATATTCGTCGAGATTCTCCTCTCCGCACTCTTGCACGAACTCCTCTTTCGTGCAGTTGCGAATCACCTTTCCGCCCCTTCCCATCACCAAAAAGCGCGTTGCGATTTTTGCCAGCTCATCGAGAATATGGCTTGAAATCAACATCGTCAAGCCCGTTTCCTCGTGAATTTTCAATAACAGATTGCGAACTTCGTTCATTCCCTGCGGATCCAACCCGTTGATCGGTTCGTCCAAAACGAGGATGTCGGGATCGCCGACCAGCGCGAGCGCAATGCCGAGCCTCTGCTTCATCCCCATGGAAAACGCGCCCGTTCGCTTTCTGCCGACATCGCCCAATCCGACCCGTTCGAGCAAACGGTTCACGTCCTTTTTGGCGTACTTTACGCCAAGAAATAACGCCTTGGCTTTGATATTTTCATAGGCGGACATATCTTTAAATAAACCTGGCTTCTCGATCAATGTTCCGATCGTCGCTTTTTTTCCGCCTTCGACGCGGATCTTGACCTCGCCCCGATCCGATCGCAACAGTCCCGTAATCACCTTTAACAGCGTCGTTTTTCCGACCCCGTTGTTTCCGATGATCCCGTAAATATCTCCCCGCTGTACGGTCAGATTAAAATTTTCGAGTACGGGCTTTCTGTGATAAGCGACCGTTAAATCCTTTACTTCGAGCAACGCTTCCATTTAAATCTTCCTCTTCCGCAAATAGCAGAACATCAAGCCGACGCCGATTGCAAGGGAGCAATAAACAAGCAAAGTTCCGTAAGCCGCCACCGTATCCGACACATACCAAAAGACATTGCCCACTCCATTATAAAAACTGTAATAATTCATGATGGAAAAACGCTCGAATATACACTGTTTAAACGGTATAGATGATATCTGCGCCATCTGTTTGGGAAAGGTCTGCGCCAACCAATCGTCGAGAGCCGTCTCGACAAATCTCCATGCGAATAAAAAAATAATCGGAACGATCAACGCAGGGATCCTATTTTTCGTCGCAAACACCAAAGCCATCACGACCAGTCCGAACGCAATCACCGAAAGCACCATTAACGACATGGATAAACAAAACTCTCCCGGCTTATAATTGATGCTCCCGCCAAACGCAGAGCATACGATAACGTTCATGAGAAAATACAGCAAAAACCATAAAACGGCAAACGCAACGATATAAATTGCTTTGGATAAGACGTAGTACGTTTTATTGATTCCGTAGCCGATGTTTTTATAATAACCCGTAGCGTAATCCTTTCCCACAAAAAACGCAACGAAAAAAATAATGCACCCCGTTATGTACGGGTACACGTCGCGGGAACCCATCGTTTGCATCATCGGTCCGATTTCATATTGGGAATCGCTTAACGCCAAGCGATATTGAGCGAAATACTCGCTGCACGGCACGTAGGTTAGCAAAATCAACGAAGCCCCGAAGATCGCCCACATGATCGGCGATTTAAGAATTTTATATAGATCGAAACGAAGTTGCTTTTTCATCGTTCATAAAACACCATGCTCTTTACTTTTTAAAATTTTTATACGATAAATTTTATACCAACATTATATTCCCAAACGTTTTCAATGTCAATGTTTTTATACGAAATTGTTTCGAATTTATTTAATACAAAGTCAATACGTATTTCAAAGTATTTCGTTTGTTCACTAAATTCATCCCCCCTCCGTTTGAAAGTAAAAAATGCGATAAAATCACTTGACAATAGGCAAGTTTTGCGCTATAATTCCCATGAATCAAATAGGAATTAACAAGGAAAAAACATGAGGATTTACGCAGACTGCGCCGCAACGACGAAAATGCGGCACAGCGCCATCGAGGCATATCGGGAAGCGGCGGAAACGGTATTCGGCAACGCTTCGAGTCTGTATTCCGAAGGACAGCGCGCTGCCGATACGTTGTTTTCCTGTCGCAAACGGATCGCAAACATATTAAACTGCCGCCCCGACGAAATATACTTTACCGCAGGAGGAAGCGAAGCGGACAATCAGGCAATCGCAAGCGCCGTAAGAGCGGGAGCGGGCAAGGGAAAAAGGAAAATCATCGCTTCGGCAATCGAGCATCACGCCGTGCTTCATCCCCTGCAACGCCTGCGACGGGAGGGATACGAGGTTGTATTTTTGCCCGTGTCCACCGAGGGGATCGTCTCGGTCGACGATTTCGTGCGGGAAACGGACGATTCCGTCGCCCTCGTTTCGGTAATGACGGCTAACAACGAAATCGGGACGCTCCAACCCGTAGAGGAAATCGGCAGACTTTGCCGACAGCGCGGGATCCTCTTCCATACCGACGCGGTGCAAGCCGTGGGTCATATTCCCGTAAGTACGAAAGATTGCGACTATCTTGCCGCATCCGCGCATAAATTCGGCGGTCCGAAAGGCACGGGCATTTTATTCGCACGCAAGGGCGCGCCCCTCTTCCCGCTCGTGGAAGGCGGAGCGCAGGAACGAAACAAGCGCGCGGGCACGGAGGACGTTCCCGCGATCGCCGCGACAGCCGCAGCGCTCGAAGAAGCCGTGAGCGGCATGGAAGAGAAAAACCGAAAAATTCTATCCATGCGGGAACGGTTGATCGACGGTCTGCTTTCCTCCCTGCCCCATTCCGCCCTCAACGGAAGCCGCGAAAAACGGCTTGCCGGGAATGCCAACCTCTGCTTCGAAGGATGCGAAGGCGAAGCGCTCATTCTATACCTTGACGATTTGGGCATTGCCGTGTCCTCCGGGTCGGCGTGCACCTCCGGCTCGCTCGACCCTTCGCACGTACTGCTTGCCATCGGCAGAGTACACGAGATCGCGCACGGCTCGTTGCGCTTTTCCTTGGACGAGCACAATACCGAAGAGGAAATCGACCGTCTCATCAAGGTCGTACCCGAGGTCGTGAACAAGGTGCGTTCGATGTCCCCCGTCTGGCGGGATTTAAACGCAGGAAAAAGAAAATTTATTTTATAAGGAAACCGCTATGCCGCTTTACAGTGAAAAAGTTATGGACCATTTCCGCAATCCCCGCAACCTCGGCTCGATCGAAAACGCAGACGGCGTGGGCGAAGCGGGCAACGCCGTCTGCGGCGACATCATGAAAATTTATTTAAAGGTCGACGACGGCATCATCACCGACGTCAAATTCGAAACATTCGGTTGCGGAAGCGCAATCGCTTCCAGCTCCATGGCAACGGAGATGATCAAGGGAAAGTCGGTAAAAGACGCTTTAAAACTGTCGAACAAGGCGGTTACCGAAGCGCTTGACGGACTGCCCGCGCACAAACTGCACTGCTCCGTTCTTGCCGAGGAGGCGGTACAAGCCGCAGTCAGAGACTATTGCGAAAAACACGGGCTGAATTTTGAGGACTTGAAATGATCGTCTCTTCCAGAGGCAGATACGCGCTGAGGATTTGCCTCGCTCTGTCGCAAAATTGGCGCGAATACCAATCGGTCAACAGCGTTTGCACCAAGGAAGGCATTTCGCAGAAATACGCCGAATCGTTGATATCCGCCCTCGTAAAAGCGGGCGTTTGCGAAGGAACGCGCGGAAAATGCGGCGGATACCGCCTGACGCGTCCTCCCGAGGAAATCACCGCCGCCGAAGTTATTGCGGCGACAGAGCCGTCGCTTGCCGCCGTCGGCTGCTTAAAGGAGCCTTGTCCCCGCGCCGAACGGTGCAAGACGCTCCCTTTTTGGCGCGCCCTTGACGAGACGGTAAACGAGTTTTTATCCCGCTATTCGCTCGGCGATTTGATGCGGTAAAAGAAAACAAGACTATACACAACCGACAGCCCCGCCGTCTTAAAAGACGGCGGGGCGTTTTTTTATTTTTGCAATTCCGCCTGAAACCGATACGTCCCCCGATTCATAACCGACGACACGAAAATCGTTCTCGTATCGGGAAACAACGGAACCGAGATACGCGGGATAAGCTTCGTGCGCCCGGGCAAACGATTTCAGTCGTTCGATCCACACACCTGCTCGTCCACGTCGTTAAAACAAGACAGGCGTCAGGTGCGGACGCGTTTTTCCTTGTAAAAACCTCGTGCCCAAGCCCGCGTCGGCAATTTTTTGCGACAGAGCAAACAACTGTTTTTCGGTACGACCGTCAAAATTCTATTGCGTATTTCATGCCTGTCTCCGATAAGACAAACGGCAAAGAAAATCTCTGCCGTTATTTAAATTATCGAATGATTTTTTTCAGTTCCTTTACCACTTGATCGGCAATGTAACGGCTTCCCCTGTGCGTAGGATGGATTCCGTCTGCGGCGAACTGCGCGGGCGCAATATCCTGCGAAAGTCCTTTGAAAATCTCGTCCATAGGGATCAGGGGGATCCTGCCGCCCGCAATTTCGCGCACCGCCGCCGCAAACTCGCTGACGTACGGACGGAAGGGACGGCGTGCCGATACGTTCAGGAGGAACGGCTCGATTAAAATCAGCTTTGCCCCGCCCCCCTCGATCGTTTCGACCAATTTCCGATAATTGGCGGAAAACTCCTCTTTCGTCGTAATCAATCCCGCGTCGAATCGGCGCCATACGTCGTTTATGCCCGCGAGCATCACCACGACGTCGGGCTTTTCGGAAACCACGTCCTTTTCGACGCGCGCCAACAGATCCGCCGTGCGATCGCCCGATACCCCGCAATTGAGAATCGTTAAATCCTTTTCGGGATAAAGAAGCTTGATTTTGTTTGCAGCAAACTTCACATAACCGTCGCCGAGGTCGTTTACCTCCGCGCGGTTGCGGTTGGAGTCCGTGATCGAATCTCCGAAAAATATAATTTTCATCTCATTCCCCGTTTACGCCGAACGGCGTTCCAATCAAGCGTTTACGCCTTAAATTTCTCCTGATACGTGCGGATGCACTTCGCAATAATTTCCACCGCCTCGTCGCGGTGCGCAATTTCTTTTACCGTCGTCTTTTTGTGTTCAAGGCTCTTGTATACTTCGAAAAAGTGCATCATTTCGTCGAAGATATGCTTCGGTAGCTCGTGAATGTCGTAATAACCGTTATAAGTCGGATCTTTCAGCGGAATCGCGATGATTTTTTCGTCAAGCGCCCCGCCGTCGATCATCTTAATGACCCCCACGGGATAACAATTGACGAGCGTCATGGGGTAAATCGTTTCGTTGCATAACACGAGAACGTCGAGCGGATCGCCGTCGTCGGCAAGCGTCCGCGGAATAAACCCGTAGTTTGCGGGATACACCGTAGAAGTGTACAAAACCCTGTCCAATTTCAAAAGTCCCGTTTCTTTGTCGAGCTCATACTTCGCCTTGCAGCCCTTCGGAATTTCGATCAACGCCTCGAAATTGTTCGGTTTGATTCTTTTTTCGTCGATATCGTGCCAAATATTCATATCCTCGTTCCCCTTCTTTCTTATTTTAACATATTTTTTGCCCATCCGCAAGATATGACGATAAAATTTTATTATTTTTTTGCATTTTACTTTGACATTCTCATATTTTTGTGGTATAGTGATACCATGCTTTCTTTGAAAGCCACATATCGCCGCAGATGCAGAAGTACCCAAGAGGCTCAAGGGGCTCCCCTGCTAAGGGAGTAGTGCTGGAAACGGCAGCACGAGTTCGAATCTCGTCTTCTGCGCCAAACCCCAAAAATAGCCCGAAATTGCCAAAAAAACGGTGATTTGGGGCTATTTTTTGCTGTTTTTACCGAACGATGAAAAAACATAAAATTCCGTTGTTATGTTTAATTTTGTTATCTTATGCGTTCTATTGATACCTCTATTGATACCGAACTCAATTCTTCTCTTTCCACGCCTCGAAATTCCGCAAAATTTCGAGCTTGAAAAGCAAGTTCGGCACATAGACGTTCTTATAACAGCCGTTTGCGGCGAGAATTGCGGAAACGATGGAAACGAACACGGAAAGCACGGTGAGCACCGTCATCACGATTGAGGCGATATTCACGCCCATGCCGAAGTTCTGCACGACGACGCACGCAAACGCCGCGGTCATCGCAAGAGACAGGCAAATTTTGGCAAGCGATTTCCCGCCGTAATACGCCGATGCAGAACGAAAATTCACTTCTCCGTTGTAACCACAGTTAGTGTCCGACAAAACCTGCGCGGCACTGATCGCCCGTGAACGGGTTTTTAAAGTATACTTATTCGCTTCGATATATTCGTCGGTGATCCTCTCTTTCAGCTTCCAGATTTTCTTTTTGATCTTCACGATCCTCTTTTGCACCCCCGTCGTTTGCCGTTTCAGCTCCGCGCACAACAGCCGTTGATTCAGACAGGAAATCTTATCGTTTATTTTCCGCTTGTGCCAATCAATACGCCGTTTCAAATTGAACTCTTTCAAATAATCCTCAAACTCTTCCCCAACGATTTTGGCTTTCTCGGAAATAATCTTTCGTCGTTCTACGTACCATTCGTTGAGACGATTCACCTCGTCCTTATGTAAAATGACGAGCGCGTAAACGCAGAGCGTCGAGATAGACATGCTCGCCCACCGCGACCAGAACGTCGTCTGCGCGAGCTGGGAGAAGTCGAACCCGATGGACGCAAGGCAGAACATGAACGACGCGCACAGCGAAACGCACGTGCCGACGATGGCAAGCATCATCGTGCCGCGCCCGTTGGAAAGCCCCGCTTTTACCTTTTTCGTAACCACGTCGGGCGTGAATACTTCCTTTTCTTTTAACATAAATACCTCCTGAATTGTTATATCAAAAAAGCACGGTTTCCCGTGCTTTTTCGTTTACTTTAATGAAAAACAACATTGAATAATTTTTCCCATAGTCTTTATTCGCGTTTTCGCTTCGACTTCTGTTATAAGAATGTAATCGGGTAATCAGCCGTCCCTTTGGTTTTCCAAAATCCCGCTCTTTATCACATCGCTCACCGTCTGCGCTTTGCGCTTATATTTGCGGTGAAAATGCCAAAGCACGCACGCGACAATGCTCCCGGCAAGCGCCACTGCCTCGATCGTCAAAAAAGTGTACACATAATTATGAAAGAGATCGAGGCAGAAAAAGCCCGCGAGCAGCACAAACACGAAGGAAAGCAAATTGACGAACGGAAACCGCGAACGGAAGCCCTTGAAGATTCCCGTTAAAAACGGAATAGCATTGAGCGCGACAACCGCAATCCCGATGCCCCACTTCACCCCCTGCGCCGCCCGCATTACGGGAAGCAGGCACGCCGTGGTTACAACATACGGCAGGAAATAGACGACGAGCGACAGCCAAAAGAAAAGATACCGTTCTTTCCGATAAGTTTTATACGTCGTCATCTTTTTCGATTTCCTCCACGGAGCTTTGCAGTGCGGCGCGCTCTGCTTTAAATTTTTCATTTTCGCCGAGCAATTTTATCAACGCCTCGCTCTGTGCGTTCTGCGCCGCGTACAGCTTGTTGATACTGTTAAACACCGTTTTAAACTTTCCGCCCGTTCCCGTAGCCCAATTTGTAACCTTTCCGAGCGCTTTCTTTCCGCAAATAATTATGATAATCACGGCGGCGACGTCAAGAATGCTTGCCCATATCGGGGCGTATTCGCCAAGCCATTTTACAAACTTCGTCCACCCGCTTGCCATGGCGTCGGGCGTACCGTCGCCGATAAGAGAAAGCAGGTACTCCTCCACGCTGCCCCATTCGGCAAGAATAGCGTTGTAATACGTTTCGTAATCATCGCCGTACTTCGCTTTGAGTTGGGCGAGAAATCCCTCTACAAGCGTTTTAAGCTCGCTCTTTTCGTCCGTTACCTCTTCCGTCTGCGGGACCTCGTCAGCGGATGCATGAACGGCATTCCCCAGGCAGAGCACACAGGAAAACAGCAACACGATCAAACTGACGAGCGCAATTAAAACGGTAAATCTTTTCTGTTTCGTCATTATAGTTTCTCCTTGAAATTTTGATTTTTCAACGCTTCTTTGAACTCTTCGAAGGAAAGCCCCCTGCCGTTAAGCAAGGGGCTGTTTTCGTAAACAGCGTACGCGAACGCAAACAGTTCTGCAATAGACTTTTCAGTCGCTTCAAGCCGCGTATTCGCGCCGTCAAGCGCTTTTGCAAGCGTTTTATTCTCCTCGTGCGCCGCGGCAATTTCGCCCGTCAGAAGCGCGATCTCAGGAGTTGCGGAAAGCGTCGTGTCTACCGCCTTTAACAGGAGCGGTTCTACCTTGAACGTTTCTAAAAGCGTGCCGCGAAGATAGTGCTTGACTTCGGCGCGAAGCTCGCCCGACTGCAAACCATCGAGCGAAATTGTGCCGCTACGAGGAATAAGTTTTGCCCCGCCGTTTTTGCCGTTGAGTTCGCCGACAAAATAGAACTCCCCGCTTTTTGCGGGGAGATTTATCTGCAATTCGAGCAAGCCGCTTTCCACGACGAACGGAGACGGATCGTCGTATCTTCCGACGCGCCCCGATTTTAACGATATGAGTCTCATTCTTTCACCTCTCGCGGTTCTTTTCCTTCGAGAATGCGAAGCTCGTTTACGATTTCCGACGCTCTCGCTTTCTTTTCGGCGAAATCGGAGCGGACGATTCCGAACATTTCCTGTTCGATGTCCTCTTTGATTTTTTCAAGCTCCGCTTTCAGCTCGGAATGTCGTTTTTCGTCGGCACGCTTTTTCAGTTCCTCTTCCGTGTACGGAACAAATACTTGTATATCCTCGTATTCGTCGTAGGCTTCTTTTGCCTCGACTGCTTCGGAAATCAGAGGCTTGAAATTTTGCGTACTTCCGTTTGGGAGAATTTCGATTTTATCGCCGTATACAGCAGGTTTTGCTTTCACTGCTTCGTAGTGCTTTACGAAAAGCTTATCTTTTATCAAATACCCTTTTTCGAAATCAATCTCTTCTTTATTAAGTTCCTGTGTTTTTTCCTGATTATAGATTTTCATACTTCACTCCTTTACGCCGTGCGCTTCCAAATGTTGACTACTACATAAGGGGGCATATTGTTGTGCGATTGAGAGCCGCCGGTATTCATAACCGCCGCGCCATCGCCCCCAGTAAATTTCTTTAATGAATAATCTATCCACAATTCAGATTCTGCTCCCGCACCCTCGGAAAAACCGTATCTCAACGGATGATGATGCGACGGCATTTCCTCGACCGTTAACGTGTGCGTTGCTTCGCCGCCCGTTGCACCAAGAGTATAACCTGCCCCCGAACCCACGAGGACGCGCCCCGCATAATCCGTGTCGATTTCCCAAGAAGTGCCTGCCCAACGCTGTGCGGGGGTCTGCATTCCCTCAAACTGAATGTACGGTTTTCCTCCGACGGGGTATTCGTTTTCGAGAATCAGGCGGTCGAAATCGGAAATCTTGACGTAGGTGTTCGGAATGTTATTCCCGTCCGCGTCATTCATTGCGTTCGTTGCGTCGTCCGCCGTCTGCGCGTGCGTTGCCTCGCCTACCGTCATTTCGGGATAGGTGCCGTCCTGCACGACGGTAGATTCTCCCTGACCCACTGCTCCGATATTCTGCCGAATCTGCGCCTGTTCTTCTTCCGTCAGCCCGGACGGAATACTGATATTGTAATCCACGTCCCCGACGGTAATTTTATTGATACTTGCCATTACCGATTCACTCCTTTCGTTAAGATTAACGTTTGTCCTTCCACCGAGAAATTGACTGTTTCCTCGGCGGACGCTACGCCGATGTTTTGTCGTATCTGTGCCTGTTGTTCGCTCGTTAAATCGCTTCCGAGCGAAATCGAATACACGATTCCGCCCACTTGAATTTTGTCTACGATATCCATGTTACAAACTCCTGTTGATAATCAGATTTTCCCCTTCCACCGACACGGAAGCGTCCAACGGAGAAAAGGTAAGCGTTGCGTTTACGATTTGCACTCCGTACCGAAGATAGGCGTAAACCTCGTTGAAGTCTATCACGATCTGCCAATTCGGATTGATTTCCCCGAGTGCGTTAAACGGCGGCGAGGTATTTTCCTTTACGAGCGACTTTACGAACGCGCCGAACGTTCCTACTTTGGGATAGAATGCAATCTCGTTTGCGCCGTATTTATAAGTATCGTTCCACGCGTAAATGCTTCTCGCGGCATACGCGCCGTTGTTTAACTGCTCTTGAAGCGCGGATAGATTACTTAAAATCTCCTCGTAAATATCTTCCGTCGGCGTGTCGGGAAGAATCGGAGGAACGCCCCGCCCCACCGTAAAGCTCGTCGCACTCGACGCAGTAACGATGCCCGCCTGCGCGGCGTAAAAAAAGAACTGCACCGTTACAGTTCCGTAATACGCCGTAATTTCGCTCGGCAAGGCGTAAGTCCACACGGCGTACTTCTTTCCCGTGTCCTTATCCACGATAGCCCCGTCGGGGCTTGCAATCGCTCCCTGCGGCGTCATGGCATTTGGCACAAGCCCGTTCTTCATCAGATACGGCGTCGTCCACACCCCGTTCGGAAGCTGAAACCGCACCGTAACGCTCATATTCGACGCAAACGGCGCAACCAAATAAATGGTGTTGCTGTTCGCGCTCCCCTGATAAACGGGCGACGGAAGCGATTTGATAATCGTTCCGTCGTTTGCTGCAAAAAATATCATATCCGCCTCCTTTAAGTCGTCGCGGGCTGAATCCCCGTCATTTCAACGTACTCGGCGTATAAACTTTCGCCGTGATTCAGCTCGTCCGAAATCTTTTCCTTCGTCGCCGCTTCGAGCTTATCGAGGAAGGGCAAAATTTCCACGTCGTTCACCTCTTCCAACGCGTCGCGAAGCTTTGCGATCACTGCAAGCTGTTCGTTATAGCCCTGCACGGCTTCCGCTTCCGCCTCTTCGTTCTTCATGAGCTTTAACGAAAGCTCGAAAAACAGTTCCTGCAATTTTTCGTTCATATCTGTCTCCTTTTAAAGTTTGTCTTTCCACACGGTTTTATCGAAGATCTCCCGCTTGCGGGTAAAATAAATCGGCGCGAACGATTGTCCCGCCGATACTTCTATATTTTGCGCAATCAGCACGTCGCCGCCCGTGACTTCCGATTGCTCGATTTTGTTTCCCCTTTCGTCCTCCACCATTACGGGCGGAAGGTCCGTTTGCTCCGTCACGATCGCCCACGATTTACCGCTTGCCGGGAAGTTTTGCGCCGTCAAGGTAAATCTTCCGTTCTGCACTTCCGAAACCGAAATATCCACGCTCGGGAGCGTGCTCAGCTTGACGGAGACCGTTCCCTCGACGTGGTCGATAAACTTGTCGAGTTCCTCGGGGAAAACGTATAACTTGGCGCTCAAAGAGGAATCAGACCCGCGCACCGCACCGCAATAGGAAGCAAGCGCGGAACCGATAATCATTTCCTTTTGATTGGTGACGAAATCTATCTGCACATTCACCTGCAATGCTTCGCGGTTGTCCTTGCGTAATACGTAAGGCTCCTGTCCGACCGTAGAAAAATACCCGCTCGACTGCGACGGGATTTCGCTTTCGGGAAGCATGGGCAAGGAGAATCCGTTCGTCTGTTTCCCTTTGAGTTGCAAGTCAAAATCGTAGTAGTAGATACGCCCGTAGTAGTCCGTGTATTGGTAGCTATTCTGAAAATATCCTGTAACGCCGTCGCCCGCATCTTGATATTGCGAAATCGTTCCCGCCGAGAAGTTGTCCTCGTACTTCCACGAGAACGAAATAGAATTTCCGAACGCAGAAGAAACGACGGGAAGATTGACCGCAGGTGTTTTATTTCCTTGGTAAGAGCTTCCCCACGCCGCTACGTTCGTCAGCGGGCGATAATCCCCCACCTGCGTGAAAGTGTCGGCAATCGCGCTCATAAGGCTGTCCCCGATGCGCGAGTCTGCGTCCGCCGTTTCCTCGTCCCCGATAACTACATATTCGCGATACAGAACGTTTCGCTCGCTTGCCTGCGTCTCGGAAATTTCCGAATACCTCTTTTCGGACGATATTCCAATATACTGCGAAAGACGGTTGAAGTCTTTGGAAAGCGCTATCGTGCATTTGAAGTACGTCGGAAACATTTCCACCGCCACGGCGGAGATATAGTAATCGTCGTCAAAGAGTTCCCCGACTTTCGGAATGCAGTAATACCGCGTAAGCATATAGGTGCGCGTTTCTTCCACGTTTCCGAGGCGGGCAATCGCGCCCTTTAAGTTCTCGCCGTACGCTCTGCTTTCGACGATATTCGCCTGTTGATTGAAGATAAGGTCCGCCGCCCGCGGGACTTCCTTGTAATACGTTTTCGTTTGGCTCACGCGCGTATTGTATATCGGCGTGTAGGTGACGCGGAACGCAAGTTTCGGATAGCCTGTTTTGCTGTCGATACTTAGCCTACTGTTGTTCGTTGCCTTTTTCAGAATCGCAACGATAGAGTAATCGCCATTGGCTGTCTGATTATCCGTTAGCTTCTGACGCTTGAAGTTAAGCCCGTCTATATTCGGCTGCACCTGCGTAAAACGAACGGCATACAGCTTGGAACTCGGATATGTGTCTTCCCACGATGACAGACGAGAATAGTCCGAGCTTTCAAATACGTACGGCGTGATATCGTAAGAACTTCCCGCCGTTCCCGCCAATCCGTCCGTGTCTACCCATTCGAGCTTTTCTACCTCATAAATCGGGTACTGCGTGGCAATCAGCATATTGCCGTCCTCGATTCGGGTGTAGAGGTTTTCCGACCGCACCGACTTGTTTCCGTCCGTGTACGGCTCCACGATTACCCCGCTGTACTTGTCGAGCGTGTTGATAAGGTTTTCCGCGTGGCTGTCGAGCGCGGAAGCAAAGCTCTCCACCGCGTGCGAAGTCGTGCGGAGCATGGGCTTGTAGTTAGCGCAAGCCCACTGCTTTCTCCCGCCGTACATATCAAAAAGCACTTCAAAATAATACCCGCCTGCATCCTTTTTCACGTCGAGGCGGAACTCCCCGTGGATAAACTTACCGATTTCCTGCATGTTCTCCCGAAGCGTCTGTTTCGTGAACGAGAACTGCGGAGAAAGAATTTTGTCGAAGAGATAAGCCTGTCCTACCTCCTCGCCCGCCTGCTTGTTTTCGGGCGTGATTATCGTCCCGTCCGCCCGCATACCGTTAAGACGGAAACGCGGCTTCTCGCCCTTTCTGATAGGCTCCGCCGTGTCGAGCAGACGGTTGATGACGTCCGTGATCGTCCACTTTTTAAGCGGGAGCTTGTTTTCGACGACGACGAAGGTGTATACTACTTTGTTATCTCCACCCAAACCATTTTTATATTCATATAAGACTTTATATGTTCCAACCGCAAGTTTTGTCTTAAAACCAATGTTTTGTCCTATATATATTGGTTTATTAAGAGCACCAGAATTAACTAGAATCTTATACTCATTTTTAAAAAGTGGATTTGGATCATCATTAAAAGTGACTTCTTGATAATAAGTGTTAACTGCTCCGAGTGCGCTTACCGAATATCCCGGGAATATAGTATTTGCTGAAACAAATTCAAATTCTTTCCCTTGGGGAAGTGGAGAAACATAATCCTCGGGAGTTACGGGCTGTTTTTTTGCCATAATGTTTTAAAAACCTCTTGACTTTAAATTCCATTTATGATAAATTTTTATCATGAAAAAATTAACGAAAATATTTCTTATTATTTGCATCGCATTTCTACTTTCTATTTCCATATGGAGCATAGTGATTTTTATTAAACAACTAAATATTCAATGCCCAGCACTTAAACATTATACTGAGATGCTAAATCGAAAAATTGAAAATCCGGATTCTGTTGGGAATACCTTGGAAGAAATTCAATTTTGGATTTCCGAGGTGAAGCACGCTATTTTAATTTACAGCATCTACATGGTTGTCGGATTCCTCGCAATCGCTTCCTGCGTCTTTATCTTCGTCTACTGCAACCCTCGCCTCTTCCGCCGTTCCACATGGACGAACCTTTCGGAAGAGTGGGCGCAGAACAAAGCCGAGCACACTGCCCGCAAGGAGGCAAAAACGCAAGCGGATAAGCAAAAGCGCATCGAGGAGCTGCAAGCCGAGATTGACGAGCTGAATGCAGATAAAAAAGAAAACTTATAACTCACCCGGTAAAGCCGCCGCCAACTTCGGGCGGCTTTTTTTACGTTTCCACAGGCTCCACTTTTTTTGCGTTTTCGGTGTAGTTTCTGCCGAGGTCGTTCGTAACCGTCTGCGTGTCGCACACGATGCACTCGGCGTACTTCGTTACCTCGATAAGGTACAGCTCGTGGTCGTAGTAGCCCGAACCTATCGGGTTTTCCGTGGCGTTGTCGTTCGCAATGATAAAATGCTTTTCTTTGCCATGTGCGAAATCCTTGCCTTTACCGACTTGAAAAGGTCCATTGTAGAAAATGTTGTGAAATACGATATCTACGGGCGTCAGGGGCGGGAAGTTGCTCTTTCTTACGTGCCGCAGCGTGAGATAGCACTCGTCCAGCCGCTCGTCGAGAAAGTCGCCCCATTTGAGTGGCATCACCGCACGGCTCGTACGGTTGATTCCGTCGATATAAACTGCATAAAAATTTTTTATCGCCATAGTTCACCTACTGATTTTTCCCGCGTCTACCCGCAACGCCCGCACGGATATTTCTCATGTTGATCGTCGCGTTTTCAAGACTTTCCTGTTTCTGCATCTGCGCGGCGCGTTGTCCGAAGCTGATTGCCGTCTGAACTCCCGCAACCACCATTCCCGCGACGGCACCCCAAATGCCGCCCGTCATTGCGCCTGCAACGATCGTTTCGCCCGCGCTTATCAACTGCTGCGCTACCGAAAAATTCGCCTGCAAACGCTGCTGATACTCGCTTGCACCCGTGGACAATTCCACTTGGCTAATGTAACCCGATACGATATTCATTGCCGTGGTTTTTGCCGTGGCGTACGACACGATTTTCTTTGCCGCGCGCTGCACATCGGAAGCACCTTTCTCGGACGCCATTCCCCCGGCTACGGTAGACGAGCCTTCGCCCGCCATAGCACTATCGCCCGAAAGTTCGCCGAGGTGAATATAGATATGATAACCGTTTCCCTCCGCCATATTACCCCTCCGTTAACGTTTGAAAGGGCAAGTCGCTCGTTACCGTAACCGCCCTGTCTGTAATCAAGGAAATGAAATACTCTCCCTCCTCGTCGTACTCATAATCGCTTGCTGAAATAGCGACCGTGACCGTCCCTTCCGCTTCCATTGCATTGCCAGCAATAAACAGTTTGCAAGGCTCCGACACGGTAAAGGTGAGTTCCGCCGCCGTAGAATTGGTAAACGAGAATTTACCGCGCTGAAAGCCTTCGGGGATATTGACGATATCGAAGCTGTTTACCACCTCGACAAGCGCGGCTTTAATCCCCACAATAGCAACGCCCTGCGCCGTTGCGCTCACGTTATCCAACGTCATGAGATACAGGCGAGTAGTCGTGTCGTTCCACTCTGCGCTTACGAAATGCGCCGTATTCGGTTCTCCGCCAAGCATAAAATCGACGATTGCCTCCGACGGGTATTCTGAGTTCGCAGGGAAGTTCACGTCGATCGAGAAAGCCGTAGACGACGACATGACTTTGGAAACAAGAGTGTCCGTATACACGTCGCGGTTCATCTCGTTAGATCTTCCGATTTGCGCGCTCTGAAACGGAATCGGGAAATTATCGAGCGTGACCGTGACCTTGTCCGACATAACGCCGTTCTTGATGAAGTAAATCTGAACGTACACGGAAGCGGAAACGTAGTTCCCGAGCTGCGGAGCGATATCCACAACCCCCGAAACACTCGTACCCGCCTGCATGGCTACGGAATATTCGTCCTCTCCGTCCTGCATGACAAAGCTGCGCGCGAGCTGAAAATACGAGTTGATTACCGAAATGACCTCGTCCACAAACGGGTACTGTCCCTGCACGATCTTTTGGAGCGATTCGGGCGATTCCCCCGCTTGCGTCCGCGGACGCCTTACGGGAATAGAGAAATCAAGCGTCATCCCGTTCACGCCCATAATGAGCATATTCGCGTCGTTCGACGAGGAAGTCGTGCGGAGATTTCCGATTATGTACTGCGTTACGGTATTGCCGTCGCGGAACGGCTTGTCGTACTCGCCCGCCGTCGCCCAAATATGGAATTTGATATTGTCTTCCCCGAGCGCTTCGTTCAGCCCGGTTTCGAAAGTTTTTGCGATTTCTACTAAACTAATCATTTTTCAAATCTCCTTTGAGTTTCACGGCAAGCCTGCGGGCAAACTCCGCGCAGAACCGTTCCCACCACCCCTCGTTAGGATTTTTCTTTCTGTTCCACCGTTTTGCCGTCCACGGCTCGTTCGTGTACGGAACGTAGGGCGCGATTCTTTCGTCCACGAAAATATCAATGACGTCGTCTTGCAATGTGTAACGGATTGCGTTAAATGCCAAATTCCCCGTAGAGGTTTTTCCTCGCGTGGCGGGGTTCGGAACGAACATAGTATTGCGCAATTCTTCAACTGTCTGTATCACGATAACCGCAACCTGCGCACGCGTCACGACACCCTCCACGGATTCGGAACTTCCACCATGCGAATTACGTACTGCACCGAAGTAGGCACGCCTAAGATGCGCAGCGCCTGTTTGTTCGCCGCCTGGAAGTCCTGCTGTTTTTGAATAATTTGGAACGATCTGCCGTCCTGCGTAACTACGAATCCGCCCTGTTTAAATTCAAGCTGATCGTCGGTGCGGATAGCCACTTCCCCGTTGTTCTGCGTCGTCTGAATATTGCCGAACAGCCGTCTGTAAGTGTGCGAAAGAGAGTCTACGTACTCGTAATTGAACTCCTGCGCACCGATAGCCGGGTCGTTCATCGGCTCGTCATAATAACTTGCAGACGCGGTGAATTTGTGCTTGGGGTTTGCAATGTCAAGCCAATCCATATTACACCCCCGCGTAACAAATCCCGCTGTCGAGCAATATTCCTTGGCTCATGCGGTTGATTTCTTTTCCTTGCTCGCTGTCTACAACCGAAAGGAATAAATCACCGTTCGCAAGGAAGAAATCCATTTGATATTCCATAGCCCTTTGCACGACTGCCCGCATTTGTGGATTGTGTGCAATCACGAAATCCTGCCGTTCGGTGTGAATGCTGTACGTATGAATGAAACCGTAAATCATATCGCTCACCGTGCGGCAGAGCTTGTTGATCACGGCTTCGGGATTGACTGCTTTTCCCGCTGAGAGCCTCGCGCGGATATCGACGGCGCATCTTTCGATAATTGCCTTTTCTGTCAAAACGTAATGCCCCGAAAGCTCGTCGAAAATCATGTAATCGTCGTTGTACGGTTGCGGGAAATTTCTAAGCGGCGTTCCGTCAATGTTATTCATTACAATTCTCCTCTTTTAAATTTTGTTATGGTAAGGGGCTTGATAAGCTCAAACCCCTGTGAAAGCTGTTAGGACGCTGCCGTAAGAGCCTGCGTGAGCGTCTTGGTGGCGAGTGCCGTATCCGTTTCCGCCACGTTAAGAGTAACGGGCGTATAACCGGGTGCGGTAATCGTCACCGTTGCCGCGCTGCCTCTCGGAAGCGTGAACTCGTATGTACCGTTGCCGTTGTTACCGAACGAGTAGCGAGGCGCACCGCCTTCTCCCTGAATGACAAGAGTGGCGTCTGCGACTGCCGCATCGCCCGTTCCCGTAATCGTGAGCGTGATGTCCGTGTTGAGCGTAGAGGTGCCGATTCCCACTCTCTGCAATGTACCGTCGCCGTCCACGACGCCCGTGTTGTTGTAGGTTTCGAGAACCGCTTCCACGTCGTTCGGAGCGATAACGCCCGTGAAGTTGGAAACGGGGTTGACGAAATCTTCGCCGTTGTTCTCCGAAGAGATGAGAAGCTGAATCGAGGAACGACGGGTAACGACCGTACCCCAACGCCAATCGTTACGGACGATATAGCCGATCGAGGTCGTGGGCGACTTATCGACGTCGGTAACGACGGACGCGCGACCGAAGTACGTGCCGAGACCGTTGGCGATGTAGCCGTCGATCTTGTCGAACTGCGCCTTCTGCGCGGGCGTAAGGTTGAGCAGAGCCGCCGCCAAATCCCAATACATATCGGGAACGACTTTGATGACGATACCGCCGTACTGACCGCGAATCGCGCCGCCGAGGTAACGCGAACCCGAATCGTCGAACTTGCCGTTGAGTAAAATCTTCTGACCGATGTCGCTGTTGACGATCGCGCCGTTATTCACCGTCATGAGCTTGTTGAAAGCTCTGTAACGGAGAATGTAAACGGACTTATCCGCGGGGTAGGAAATGATACCGTCCGTGTAGTCGTTTACGTTCGCAAGCGCCGTTCCGAGGCTGTTCATGATGTTCTGCATGTAGCCGTTATTCTCGGTTGCGGGATTGTAGAATACGCCCTTGTTTCCGAGAACGGAAAGCGCGGAGCCGATCTGCGTTGCCATGATTTCCGCGTCCATGAGCTGCGCCGTGACCTGCGGAATCGTTGCGGTATACTTGCCGAGAATATCGAGGTTATTCCCGATCATGCGCGCCTGATCTCGGGAAATCTGCGCCGCTTCGTCGTACACCTGATTGAACCAAATGTCGACGGCGTTCGTCTGCATTCCGTTCGGAAGGTTTTTGTTGAAGGGTGCGCTGTTCCCCGGCGTTCCGTTCGCTACGCCGCTGCCGCAGGGCGTGATTCCGAGCGTACGCATACGACGGGGCGGAGGCACAAGGCTGGGAATACGAACGCCCGCTGCGTCCTCGCTTTCGGCGCTCATCGAAGTAATTCCGAGACCGTCAACGAAGATACGCTCGTCCAAGTGGATGATCTGCCACATGGACGCAAGGCGACGGTTCACCATGACGTCGCCGAATGCGGGGAACTGCCCGCTCTTTGCGAGCACGTTAAAAGGTACTTTGAGATTTGCGGCGTTTTGCAGATACACCTGGGTATCGGAAAGACCGCTGGAAAGAATCTGATCCATGATTTTTTAATACTCCTGTTGATTAAACTTTTAATTTTTTTGCGATTTCCATCGCCTCTTTGGGGGTGACTTTGTCATCGTCCCTTTTGTCCGATGCGAACACCCCTCCGCGAAGTCCGTAGACTTCTTTTGCCTTTTCGGCGGCTTCCTTGTCGGTGGCGCCTTCGTCCTTGAAATGAGCTTCGAGCGCGTCAAGGCGGGAAAGGACTGCGGACCAACGTTCGTCATCGTCCCGCTTGTCCTCTTCCTTTTCCTCTTTCGTTTCGTCGCTCTCGTGGAGTTCTTCCACGTCGCCTTTGCCTTCCGCGTGTTCCTCGCCGAGCGCTTCGTGTTCGCGAGCTTCCGCGGACTGGCTGTCCTCGTTTCCGTCCGCCCTTTCCTGCGCCGCAATGCTCTCGTGCACGCGGTCGGCGATGGACTGATGGAAACTCTTCTTGTCGTCGTCCGAAAGGTCTTCGTACGCCTTGCGGACCTGTTCAAGAGTTGTCATTGTTTGTTCCTCCCGTTTTTTATTTTTTTTGAATCTTTCAAAAAGGCTCATGTTGCGCCCTCCTCCTTATCTGGCATGAAAAAACCCCGCCGAAAGCGGGATCATAAGATTTTGACACGGTCGGGATAATATGCCCGCTCGTGGTCAATGCTGAATTTTTTGTACTCGTCGTATCGCTCTTTCGCAATTTTGCGCCACTTGCGCCATTCCGCAACATCGGCGTCCTTTTGTGCAAGCGCGTTTTCCCGCGCCCGAATTACCGCGCGCTCCATTTCTCGCTGCCGCTTAGTGATCGCATATTCCTTTTTCTGCTCCGCCGCGCTTACCCTTGGAATCCCCATGCCGACACGGTATTCTACAAGCTTGTGACGGCAATTAAAACCGAGCAAGCCGTTCTTGTAAGTCCGCCCCGCTTTCGTCGTATAGTAAGCGTCCGTGGCGTATTCAAGCGGCTGAAACTTCCTGCCGTCCGCCGTCGTCCCGCTCGTTCCGTCGAGGGAATAAACGCGCCCTTGCCATTGCGCGCAGCGGTCTGAACAGTCCGCGTGGACGCTGCAAACGACGAGCTTCGTCCCTTTGTCTTTGAACTGCGAAATCTCTTCTTGGTGACGCTCGTACCGCACCTGCATTTCCGCAAGGTTGCGTAAGGAATTTCTTCCCGAAAAATCGTTCGGATCAAGCGCATTTTCCTGCGCAAGCCCGTCGAGAGCATTCGACACGCGGTTCATATAGACTTTGTGAAACTCGTCGAGCGGAAGCCCCATTTTTCGCGTTTCGTACTCTATCGGCGCGGAAGTACTTTCTCCGCCGCCCGTCGGTGCGATTGATTGCAGTTGACGGAGTGCTTCACGTTCTCCTTGCGTCTTGGGGTAGTAAATTCCGACCTTCTGTCCGCTTTCCGTAACGCCCCGCATAAGCACGACAACGGCAGGAAGAAGCGGGACGGGAATTGTGGCGAGCGTCGATTTAAAACGCCCGTACGCGCTGTTTGCGAAGCGCATAAGCGATATGCGAGCATCCTCTTTGAGAGTTGGAGAACGAATCCGCTGTAACGCGGTGGAAATGATTTTCTGCACCCGTTCTTTGAGCAAGGATAAAGGTGCGCCCGAAAGCACGCCTTGTTTGATTGCCGTCTTAATGTCCGTCTGTGCGTCCACAAGAACGCTTGCTTGCTCGTTCAACGGGTCGGGAACGTATGTTTTTAAATTCATTCCGTACCCCCGTTAAAATAGTCCTTATCGTTAAACAACCCGCCGCCATAAGCAGGCTGCCGAGCTTTGTTATCCTCGTCAATTTTTTTGAGATACTCTTGCGTTTCTCGATAAGAAAGACCGTTGATGACCTGAACCGCCGTTTCCTGCGGCACAAGCCCCGCGGAATAGTTGTTTCGCATATTCTCGTCGCGCATGAGCTTGTTGCCGATATAGTCCGAAAGTTGCAAGGTGGCGTTTCCTTTGAATCCGCTCTGATACAGGACTTCGTAGATTGCCCGGTTGAGTTCTGGAAGCAAAAGACGGTGCGCGGACTGAACGCTTGCACGCGTCAGATTTTCTTCCGCCGTAACCTCTCGCGCCGTTTTGGGCGAAGCGTCTTGAATGTACGGAAACAAAGTTGTCGGTGCGTAACCGAATGCGACCGCAAACTGCTTCAAGTACATCTCCCATATCTCTTTGTACTGCGCGGAACGTATCTCGAACTGAATCGACTGCGGAATGAAGTCCTTATCATGCGGCACGGAAACATAAACGAAGTTTTCGTTCCCCTCTACGGCTTCCCATTTTGCCGTCAGCCTCGAAGAATCGGGAGGATTGGCTCCGCTTCCCAAATTCTCCCCGGAAATTTTTCCGTGAACTGCATTTAATTGCTTGTTAATGCTTCCAAGAAGCGCTTTCGGTACCAATACCTTGCCCTGTCCGTTCAGCACGTCTATGAGCGAGCCGCTGAACACCGTATCAATGGACCAAAGCAAGTCGAGCGTTCCGTACAATGCTGGGTCGCCCATTTTAAGCCCGGGGACGCAAGAATTTGTCGCCGTATTCAGTACGCTCCACACGCCCAAGCCGTCACGGAACGGCAAAGGCGTCGGTTCGTCTAACTTGATTCCGAGCTTTCCAACCGCAACCCGCGCCGTCTCGGGAAGATTCTCAAACTTAATTCCGTCTGCTTCAATAAGCGGAAGCGTTTCGTTCCCCGCAGTTCCGCTCTTTGTGTGAACGTGGTATACGACGGTTGGAATTCCGTTCTCGTAATATCTCCTCTCGACAAGCCATAGCTGTTGCATACAGCCGTTATCTTCGGTACTCGAAAGAAGCGTGAGAAAGAACGTTGCATCGACTATATCTCCGTTATCCGCCGCCGTGAACATATTTCTATCCACACGGGAAGCGGAGAGTGAACACCGACCGAGCGCGTCTTTGTTTATCTTAAAAAGCGCCGTCCCGCCTTGAAGCGTGTAGATGATAAGCTCTTCGAGGAATAAGTCGAAACGCGAAAACGGAACCCACGTATCCGAAAGGAACGCGGTCGCTTCGTCTGTGCCTGCAAATAAGACCTTGTCGCCCTTTATGAGCTTTGCCGCACTCTTTATCGCCGTGTAACCGATATTCGCCGAAATTCCGCTGTTATACGCCCCGTCGTGCGTCGCGCAAGCGTAAGCCATACACTGCCGCACGACGCGGTTCAGATAGTTCATCACGTACGCATTCGTGTTGGAGTAGTATTGCGAAGTATTTACAAAATTCTCGAACGGGCTTGTTCCCTTTTTTTCAAGATAGCTTTGCAGATATTGAGGATACTGAAAACCCATACATGAAACAAATGGAAGACCGAAAAAATCTGAAAAACAAAGGTGTACGCATCATTACCCCTATTACTGAATTAACCGAAGAAAGTTTTAAGCAACAAGATGAATACGACAAATTCCAAGAGTAATCAAGGCGTTTATTCGAGAAGTGATCTATTACCCGAACCGCATAATCATCACCTATAATTTTTCCGATCATTACGATAATTACAAAATTACTTCAGAAACAACCGAAGAAGTTATAAAGCAGTCTGAAAAGGCTGCTTTTCCTTTATTGAATAGTTCGTACAAATTCCCTCTCTCTGCGCCAATAAGGACGTAAGTTGAACACTATCGACTTACGTTTTTATTTTGTCAATAAAAAAGCCGAACTGCTACAAACGGTTCGACTTTTTATATTATTCATTTTTTAATGCTTGCGCTACAATAATGACAACATCTTGCTTCTCAATTGGCACTTTCTTAAAAACTTCTAATAGTTTTATCTCTTTTTCTGTCAACTTATCTAATTCAATATCACTGTAAAATTCCGATAAGGTTATATCAAAAGCAGAACAAATATCATCAATAGCTTTTCTTGAAGGCGTAAAGTGATTTTCATTGTACCAATCATATACCGTTGTTTCGGACAAGCCCGCTTCTTTTGCTAATTTTGACAACGACCATTTTTTCTTCTTACAAAGTTGTTTTATTCTTTCATGTATATCCATAAAATTGCCCTAACATGATAATGTATTTTTATTATAGCTTATTTCAACCTTAAAAATACTTGTATTGGATTGCGAAAATTACTTGGAATTATTTGCGATTTGTGTTATAATCTTATAAATTATCTTTCGTCCGTTCTTCCTAAAAGATAATCTATCGTAACATGAAAAATTTCAGATAGTTCTATAATGTTAATAATAGAGGGCAAATATTTTTTGTTTTTCCAATTGCTGGTATAGCTTGTAGTGATATGCAATTTTTGTGCAATTACATAATCAGTCAAGTTGTTTTCGTCTTTAAGGGCATTGTATCTATCTAAAAATTCTACGGGCATTTCTGATTTATAAAAATTGATTTCATCAGAACGAGCTAATAAGTATTCAATTGAAATATTGAAATAGTCGGCAATCCTCATTAAGATTGTAGGTTTTGGGATTACACCAAACTCTGAAATTTTGATGTACACATTATAATCAATATTTAAGATTTTATGGATTTGTGATTTTTTGCAGTCTAAATCGCTTACCAAATCCAAAAAACGCAATTTGAATTTTTCCGAATATTCCATGATTTATATGGTAATATTATTTTTTATCAAAATAGCTAATTTATAACTGTAAAATAGTTATAATTTTAGAGGTACTTATGCAAAAATTTTGTTGTTGTACGGGACACAGACCGCAAAAGTTTCCGTTCGAGTATGGCGGAAGAAATCAAGAATTTCAAACATACTTAAAAGAGTTGGAAAGCAAAATAAAAGCCGCAATCACGGAGCACGGCGTTACCTGCTTTATATCGGGCATGGCGTTGGGGGTTGACCTCGATTTTGCAGAAATTGTTTTGAAACTGCGCAAAAAATATTCCTTAAAATTAGAGTGCGCTATCCCTTGCCCGAACCAAACTATGAAATGGGACAAAAATGAAATTGCACGTTATAACCGCGTTCTAAAAAAGGCGGATAGCATAACGCTCGTTTCGGAACGTTACACGCACGAATGTATGTTAAAACGCAACCGCTATATGGTAGATAAAAGCAACCTTGTTATAGCTGTATTTAACGGTATTGAAAAAGGCGGAACATGGTACACAATACAGTATGCAGAAAGGAGAAGCGTACCGATTATGATATTAAATCTAAAAAATAAAAATACGGGAGATAAAATATGAAATATTTGACAGAAGAATTTTATACGTTAGAGATTTTATCGTATGCAAATTCGCATGTGCGGAAATCGAAGAAAGCCGAACAAAAAGACGAGAATTTTTATCGGCATACTTATGAAAAAGTTTACGCTATTTTCGAGGGATTCAGCAAATCATGCGATTGGTATCACGACACAGAGGAAGATTTGAAAAAAATCGACGAATATATCAATGAACCGAACATTACCGTAGAAGAACGCAAACGCAGGATAGAATTTAAGAAAATGCACGAGTATTTATACGATAACCGAAATAAAACGGTGTACCCCTTCGACGAAGCATTATGTAAAGAACAATTTGAAGAGCGCAACCGCTTTCTTGCGTCTGTTTATTCCCAACTGCCGCAGGAAATATTGAGCAAGATTGCGGATATTCGCGTATTCGTATTGGGGTATGCTAGCGCGGAGGTAAAAAAACTGTTGCGCCCGTATTGCGCGAAATTACAAAAAACGGTGAAAGAAATCAAAAACAAAGCCTATTCCGAAACGGACGAAGCGGAACGTTATTTATCGCAAGAGTTCGGATTTAACGAATATGAAGAGTTTTTACTTTCGGGAATCGAAGAGAAAAACGGCAATATTTATTTGAAAGGCGAAGAAAACGATTGCTTAATGATAAAAAACGGAAAAATTTTAGAGGGAAAAGATAAAATCATATTTCCGTATGACGGAAACAAGCCGAACTGTCCGTGGAGTAGAATAATTTATGCCGAATTGCACCGAATAAATGATAATTTCGAACTGCACTTTTTAGTAGAAAACAGTGATATTATCGGTAAAGCGGATATATGGTATTTAACGATTAGCGGAACGGATATTATTGATATAAATCTGTAAAATATGAATTTGGCACCGTGGCGGGGGCTTGAATAAACGAGCGCGGCGGCTTCGCCGCCGCGTTCAAGCCCCCGCCACAGCGGAAACAAAAGAACAAACACAACTAAACATAAAATATGCACGGCGAAACGAAACGCCGCGCGGAAAAGGGCGTTCGCCGCTAACCCGCTTGGCGAATCGCCCTTTTTGATCCGCGCGGCTGTTCCTGCGTTTCTACCCGTAAACTTGTATTTTGTACACTTTTAGTTCCCGTTTAATTTCCTTTTAGTTCCTATTTTGTACCGCTTTTGTTCCCCTTTATTCCCGCGCAATTTGTTTCCAAAACGTGTATAATGGGATTTGCTTTTCAAGCAAATCCGAACGGGAGGTGAAAACGGTGTCCGCGAAAGAATTTGAAGTGATAACCATTGAAGAAGCCGATAATTTACTATCGGAAAACGAACGGCAGACATTCTTTGAAACGCTGTTACAGCGAATTAAAGAGTTAAAAGCACAAAAAGACTAAAAAGAAAAAACAACTGAATAACCAATCAAGGTAAATAGAAAGTAAGATTGTACCGCCCAACGGCAAGCCGAGATTTCCGCATAGGAACAGTGGTTGCGTTGAGAAAAGAGCAGAGTACGAAACATTTGTATTGTTTTGTATTCTGCTCTTTTTTTATTTACCGCAAAAAATCAAATCAAAAAAGGAGAAAAAATCATGTCATATCAAAAAGCAAAAGTCTATTACGACGGCAGTCATTTTATCGCCATGCCGCCCGAAAATTTCCCGCGCCGTAAGCGGAGATATAAGCCGAAGCCCAAGCGGGAAGTGTCCGACAGTCCGAAAGCCAAATTTGAAATGGCATATTCGGAAAGTCAGAGCTTACCGAAACGAGAACGAAAGAAATATATCAAAGAGAAATTGCAAGACACTTTTCTCACCGAAGAACGCGCAAAGGAATTTATCGAGAGCAATATCGAGCGCAAGAAAACCAATGCGGCGAAACGGCGCGTTCGGCTAATGCGAAAAGTGTATTTGCAGGAATGGAACTATTTTGTAACGTTCACGTTCAGCAATGAGCTTCACACGGAAAAAACGTTCAAAGAAAAGTTGCGAAATACCTTAAAACACATGGTGAGCCGTAAAGGTTGGAAGTATATCGGCGTATGGGAACGAAGCCCCGAAAAGAACCGACTACACTTTCACGGAATATTCTATATTCCCGAAATGATAGGCGAGCTTGTGGAAGTTAAAGATTACAGCACGAAAAGCCACCGTATGCAAACGACCTTTCAGAACACGCACTTTCAAAAGCATTTTGGACGAAACGATTTCAAGGAATTAGGCAGATTGGAAGATGTCATGCAGTCCGTGCGTTACCTGCTCAAATACATAGAGAAAAGCAACGAGCGGTTGATTTACGGCGGAAAACTTCCAACCTATTTCGTAAGCGACATTTTTGACGACGATATTATTTGCCCCTACGGGGTGGACGGCAGAAAAGCGATATTATTTGATAAATTCACTTGCATTGAGGACGGCTGCATTGTCGGGCAGGCAAGCGAAGAAGTGATAAAACAAATGCCCAAATGCAACTAACGTATTTGTCTTTCGACCGGCGGATCGTAAACGAAAACGCACTTTCCCGCAAGGGTAAAATGCACTACCTGCGGTAGCCCTTGCGGGAAAGGAATGAACGGCTAATAAGAAATAAGCCCATGCGTTTCCGTTTTGTCCGTCCTTGTCGAAAGACAAATAAAAAATCTAATTTATAAGGAGTTTTGAAATGAAAACAGCAGTCATCTATGCAAGGTATTCGTCGGACAGTCAGTCAGAGCAGTCTATTGAGGGGCAGTTGAGGGTGTGCGAAGAATATGCACAGAGGAATAATATTCTAATTCTCAATACCTACATCGACAGAGCTATGACGGGAACGAACGACAACCGCCCCGATTTTCAGCGCATGATAAAGGAAAGCGCACGGCGCGAATGGGATTTCGTTATCGTTTACAAGCTTGATAGATTTTCCCGTAACAAGTATGAAAGCACTATTCATAAAAAAACGCTTAAAAACAACGGCGTTACGCTTTTATCGGCTATGGAAAATATTCCCGACACGCCCGAAGGAATTATTTTGGAGAGCTTACTTGAAGGGTATGAGCGTTCAAAAGGACATAATACAAAAATCGGAAGTCAAACATAAAACTCCAAGATTTTTTGCCGGTTCGTTGTGGCAAGTTTAGCACGGGTATCGCGGAAGTCAACGGAAAAAAGATTGCTTAAAACTGAAAGAAATATCTAGCCGAATGGAATTGCTCCGTTCGGCTTTTTTAATGCAATCTTTTTTCTTGGTCGTTGACTTCCGTAGTGGTTTGTGTTGTATTTGTCTGCCCTCTCAACCCGTGCATCTTTGCCCCTGCCGAACGGCAAATAAAAAATCTCGGAGGTAAAAAAGATGAGCAAACAGGTTTACGAGGCAGTAAGGGTAAACAGGGAAAAGGTATGCGGAGGTGATAAGTTATGAATCTCAATATCCCGCATACAAGAGAACACGTTATTACGGAATTGGATACGGTCATCACGCCCGACAACGTACAGGAAATGGGCGAACTCATAGCCGTTTCTACATTAAAGCATTTGATGCCGTATCGCAAATTGGAAGATTTATATTACAGTTTGATCCGCGATCTTCACCGTAAGCATGACATCGAGCGCAACATTTCGGACGGATACGACTTTGTACAAACGGCAATTTGCTTTCTATGCGAACACATGGGAAAGAAACTCGGCGATACGATATTGAACAGATTCAAAAAGCCCGTAACGATACGGCACGCCTGTTACAGCAAATTAGGAAACATGGTGTATAAGCTTTATCGGATACAAATGAATACTTGCGGAGAACATCGAAACGATGCCGTAAAAGTGCCCGAACCGTTCGAGGAAAACAAGACGGAAGAAAGCTATAAAAAGGTAGAGCAAATCATCCGTAAAATGAAGTTGACGAAAAAGCAAAAGGACACATTAAACTGCTATCTGAAAGGTATGGGCGTATGCGAGATTGCCAGATTGTTATGCGTCAATAACACGACGGTATGGCGCAGCAGAATGATTCTGCAACGAAAATACAACGAAGTTTGCGAAAGAAACTAATCTTCTAATAAGTCTCGTTATTTGAAATGGCACGCAATGCGTGCCATTTTTCATGCTGATTCTCTCGTTTGAATATCCGCGGTTACGCCGCTATTACACCGCGTTAAACGGGCGTAGAAACGCCGCTACGTTCATCATCGAAAGAATACCCGTCCCGAGATAAAAGCCGTTGTAGGGCGCATTAAAAAGGTTATTTTAGCGACCGCAAAATATTAGATTTTACCACCGTTAAACACACGAAAAAACGTGCTTTTTTGCCTGTCAAAATAGATTTGCCCGCGTTGGGATAACGTTTAGATAACGTTGGGGGCATGAGTTTGCGGCGTGTGCTGGTCTTGATACAAGCGCGGCGGCTTCGCCGCCGCGGACCAGCACACGCCGTAACGCAACTGAAACAACCGCTAAAAATACGAAAATCGGGCGCCGACGGAGCGGGCGTTCGCCGCTAATCCGCTTGGCGATCCGCCCGCGCTTACCGTCGCGCGATATCCCGATTTTGAACCGTATTTGAATGCCGTTATTTTTTAGTTAATAGTTCCGTTTGCTTATTGCTTTTTCGATGCTGTTCCGTCGGGAGCGCCGTCCTCCGTGCTATCGGGAATGGACGATTGGATTTCAAGTGCAGGCTTATCGCTTGCATTTAACGGAGATATTACCGATTGCCCTAATTGGCTCTCAATGTCTGCTCTTGCATTTTTTGCAACACTACCGCCGCGGCGAGCAATCCTTTTACTTTCGTCAAAAGTTTCCGGCTGTTCTTGCCGTGAAATTGCCGTCGTAGTTACTTCTGCGAGCATATTCAAAACAAGTTCGATGTTCGTCATGTTATCGCGCAAATTCTCTTTCTTTAAGCCTTTGAGTTGCTTATATTCCTGAACGGTAAGACCGCTCCAAGCCTTTGTCATTTCGCTTGTTAAAATCGCGTAGTCCTTATCTCGTTCGATACCGCGCGCTTTCCATTCGTCGGTAAGCTCTTTCCGCATTTCAATCGTCTGCAAGCGTTGGTTGATCCAGCCTTCCGTATAGCCCTTTGCACGGTAATAATCCGCGCCGCGAAGGATTGCCTTTTCGGGATCAGCTATTTCGTCCAAACGTTCGCTGCCGACCTGCGCCAGCCACATTTTGAACGGTTCGGCTTTGGGTGAAGGGATAGATTGTACAAGTCGTAATACACCTTTCGTATCAAGCACATCTGTTTTATAATATTTCCCATCGGAAGATTGTAATTTCAGTTGGTAACAAAATGATACCAACTCACTCCCCTCGGCTTTCAACCTGCCTTTTAACACTTTCCAATACTTACGCGCACCATCATAATCTTTATCTATTAAAACAGCGACTATATCCACGACCGAAAAATACCATTCTTCGGCTTCGGCATCCCATACGGTACGCACCTGTTTGCTTTCAAAAACTTTGATCTTATTTTGCATGTATTTTTCTCCAATATACTTACAAAAACAATTATAACATATCACAAACCTTTTTTCAAGCCCTTGAAATACATTATCGTGTCACTTGACAAAATCAGTTGCTTTTCCGCATTTGCTTAATTGTATTTTTGCTCACCGTGCCGATATATTCTCCTTCGTCCCAGCAGGTAAAATCATCGAATAGTAAGAGCTTTTTATCTTCCAAGCCAATCGTCGTTACGACGTCGTCATCCATGATATCCGAGATAAAGTATTGCGGCAGTCCTTTACTGTAAACAATCTTCTCTCCCGTCTTTTCGAGATACTTCATGAGATAGGCAACCGAATTGCCGAGCATGGTATAGTCCTCTATCTTCTCAAAATCGGAACGCCCGAACCGTTCGTTGAAATAAGTATTCTGCACCGTAATCTGTCTGCGGCGGCTTTTGAAGCTGTAATCGTTCTTTTCAATCAATAACTCCGGCATCGTTCCTTCGGGAATATAGAATAAGCCGTGGAAGTGTAACCGTTGCTTTTCGGGAGATCGTTCCCATACGCCGACGTACTTCCAGCCTTTCCGTGAGGCGAAATTTGCAAGCGTCTTTTTCAAGCCTTTACGAAAACTTTCCTCAGTATGAAGTTTTCCGTTGAAGGTAAACGTTACGAAGTAATTGAATGCCTGTAAATTGACTTTCCTCGTCAAACGAATATGCCGCATAATCAGATTGCGCCGTTTGCGTTCGATATTACTGTCTACACAGTTCTTCACCGCATTGTCCGTCTTAAAGTACGGACGCAAAGCTGTCATGATCTTTTCCCGCCGTTCGCCTTTCTTCAAATAGAGATATTGCTGATATAGCTCATTAAACAGTTCTTTCTTTGTCATAAGCCGCTCGTTCGGTTGCAAGATATGCGCGGGCTGTTCGGGTTCTTCCCGTATACCAGATACCGCGATTTTTTCAAGCGGTAATAGCGTATCGCCATTCTGCGGTGCGCTTGCTTCGTCTATTAACTGTTCGCCTTTACATGGTGATTCGGCAACGCTTACATTTCCGTCCCTGACCGTAATAATTTCTTCCTTTTTCTTCGGACGGGGACGGTAACGCTTTTCCGTATGCGGAATAGCGATATAATGACTTCCGTCAAAATAAATTTTACATTCCGGATAAGGCATAGTATTTTAGTTTTCCCTCTTGAAGTATTCTAAAAGAAAGATGCACAGCTGTTTATTGAGCCGCCTGATATACTCCACGCAACAGTCCCAATCAAAGGATACCGTTTCCTGCGTGTTGTTATGAACGTACAGTCCGACGTACACCTCATACAGTTTCAAAGGCGCGTTTGTAACGGCTTGGTTATACCGCTCGACCGTTTCCGTGACCTTGCTTGTCCCGATCGTTTCCGCCGCTTTCTCGAACTCCTTCTGCTTGGAATAATAGTAACGAATCGTCCGCAAATCTCTCCGTATTTCTTGAAGCGTCATACTTGTTCCTCCGACATCGTTTTCTGCAAGAACAGCAGCAGCCGCTTATTGAGTATCTGGATATACTCGGGCGTGTAGCATAGCTCGATCGACAGAGCTTCCTGCGTAAGATTGCGCGCATACAGACCGACGTAGATATCGTACAGTCTTGTGGGCGCGGACTGCATCACGGTATTGTAGCGTTTGGCTTTGCCTACGATATCGTTTGAGCCCACCACGCGGAAACCTTGCTCGAAGGCTTCCTTGCGTGAATAGTAGTAGCGGATGTCTTTCAGATCATCCCGAATTTGTTTTAACGTCAACATAGTTGACCTCCCGTTTATTAAGATAGAGTTTACACCCTTCACCTAATAGCCACGGAAACGTCCATTTTGGGGTATGTCACGATAAAATATTTTTTAATTTTTTCACCGCATTATAAAAATAGTCCCGCACTGTATACGTGCCGAGACCTAATTTTTCTCCGATTTCGCGGAAGGACATTCCGTCCGATATTCTTAATAATACAACCCTTCGTTGCTTGTCCGTTAATTTATGTAATGCATTCCGTATTTCTTCGGACAACTCTCTCCTCTCGATTTCTTCCGAAACTTTTGCTTGCGGATCGGGAACGTCGAACCCGTGTTCCAAGGACTTGTCCAACGACTGATGCCGCCGCGTTTACTTCCGCTCAATTAAAGCGTCTTTGTGTTCCATTTCTTCATATTCCGCCGCAAATTCTTCCGTTACTTCGATATCTTCACAATGTCCGTCCACAAATCGGTATGTAATAAATGCCATGAAACCCTCCGATATTGATTTTTGTTAAAAATCGCTATCGGCGGATTTCGCCTTATATATAAAAAACGCCCCCGACAGCGTTGCAATACGCCGCCGAGGCACGGAACGGTTAAAAAGCCGAGCAAAGCAAATTAACCTTCCGTTAAGGAAGGCATATTGCTCTGCTGCCGGCTTGTATCTTTTTTTCGGATTTTAGCTCTTAACAGTAGAATCAGCCTCTTCCGATTATGGATGTCGTCACACCCCGTGGGGGCTAAATTCATACTATCATTTTTATTATCGCAAAAAATGAATTTTTTTGCCGAAATTACGCTAATAACCGCGAAAATATTAAATTTTATTACTATGAATTTTTACGTTCGACAAGTACGGTATCGTCCTTGATCTCCACATGAAGAAAATTGCCGCATTTCGAGCATTTGATAAACGTATCCGTCCCGTTTTTCCCATGCACCAAAGTCGTCTTGCAATGAGGACAACAGGCATAATAATATCCTTCAATGATCGATTTATGATTTTCTCTCAATTCCGACATTTTATTGTTCCTTTCCTTTCATTTCATTATTTTACTGTAAAACAACTCGTTCGCCCTTTTCAACATAGCGGGGAAATCGGAAAGGTTCATCTTCTTTTCCCCGTCGCGGAACCACGCCATAAAGCCGAGCGTCTTTGGCTCGTTCTTCATCCAAGCGATTTCACTACCCGTGAAGATTCCGCCGAACACCTCATTGAACGCCTTCACCGCCTTGGGATTGTCGAACACCTCCGTCACGTAGCTTTCGGGCGTGAACGGCTCGCTGTCTAAATCCTCCCATTCGCGCTCGAATTCGAAATAGCGACCCGTTGCTTTTATCGGCTGTTCGTTCGGCAGAACGATCTCCGCTTTTACGCCATCGGGGATTTCTACCGTATATGTAATCTTGCCGTCCTTTTGCTCATAGTTTGAAATAATTTTTCCGTTTACGCTGTCGTATTCGGATTTGAATGCCGCAAGTCCCTTGCAGGGATTGGGCGCGATCCTTATTTTTTTGAACCCGGCTTCGAGCGGCTCGATTCCCGCGATTCTGCGGTAGACGAACTCCATGACGGAGCCGTAAGCATAATGGTTATAGCTGTTCATGCCGTCCGGATTGGGAGTGCCGTCCGGCATCAGACTGTTCCAACGCTCCCATACCGTCGTTGCACCCATGTCTACTTCATATAACCAACTCGGATATCCGTTGTTCAAGAGCACCCGCCGCGCCGTTTCAAAATTCCCGTTATCGGCAAGCGCAAACAATAAATACGGCGAGCCGATAAACCCCGTTACCATGCGGTAGCCGTGTTTGATCACGTTTTCGTTGAGCGTTTTTGCAAGGCTTGCCCGATGCGCTTCGGGCACGATATTGAAATTCAAAGCCAAAACCTGTGCCGTAACCGTATCTAGGCACAGTCTGCCGCCTACCGTAAAATACTCCTCCCGCACTCGTTTGAGATGCGTTTCGTACTTTTCTTGATAGATTCCTTCGTCGAGTTTTTCTCCCAACAGCTTTGCCGTTTCCGCAACGATTTTCAGCGAATGAACGTGTAGTATATTTACAATATAATACGAATCCGTTCTGCCGATAAACGTTTCGTTGCTCGTCTTTTCCTGATCGAGCGCCAGCCAATCGCCGAACTCGTGCCCCTTGCTCACAAGCCCGTCCGTCATCGTTCGCTCGCGTGCGGAAATAAACTTTTTCATCGCCGCATAATTATCCGCAAGAAAAGAAACGTCGCCGTACGTCTGATACAAGTTCCACGGCACCATCGTGATTACATCGCACCACATGGCGTCCGTGTGTTTCTCTTCCAAAACGTCGGGACAGACGTGCGGAATTTCGCCGCCCTCGCCTTGGTCGTTGCGCAAATCGGCAAGCCACTTTTTCATAAAGGCGCGGATATCGTAGTTATATGCCGCCGTCGTGCAGAAAGCGTTGATGTCCCCCGTCCAGCCTAAACGTTCATCGCGTTGCGGACAGTCGGTGGGAATATCCACAAAATTCCCCTTTTGCCCCCATATCACGTTGTCCATTAAACGGTTGAAGCGGTCGTTACTCGTGTGTATATGCCCCGTGCGCTTCATGTCCGTATACCGCACGATCGCCGTCACATTCTCTTGGGGCAACTCCGCGCCCGTCAGCTTCATATAGCGGAAGCCGTGGAAGGTAAATTCGGGAGAAAGCGTTCTTGCGCCCTTCACTGTGAACGTATCCGTCGCCTTTGCGCTTCTTAAATTATCGGTATAGAAATTCCCGTTCACCAAAATTTCTGCAAACTGCAACGTAAGCGTGCCGTTGAAATTTTCGGGCGTTCTGATTTCCACTACGCCCGCCATGTTTTGCCCGAAATCGTAAACAAGCTCACCCGCGGGCGTATGTATCACTTCTTTTACGGGCAATCTTTCGACATTGCGCACAGGCTCGGAAATCTGCGGCACAAGCACGCTCTTATCAAAGGCGACCTCGCACACGGTGAGCGGTTTGCACTCCGCCGTAAAGTCTTGCGTTTCGCCGTCGTAAATGCCGCTTGCGCGAATTACACTCTCCCGCGCCGTCCAACTTTCGTCCGTACTTACCGTTCTGTCCGCAAAAATCAAATCGGCGCAGACGGCGGATTGTTTTCCGTAAAAACTTCTCTTGCGCTCCCAAGTGAGCGGACCGCAATACCAGCCTTCGCCCACGGTGAGCGACAACACGTTTTCACCCTCTTTTAAGAGCGCCGTAACGTCGTACTCCTGCACCTGCAACATTTTATTGTACGAGGTCCAGCCGGGGGTTAAGTAAGCATCGCCCACGCGCACGCCGTTGATTTCGGCAAAATATAAGCCGAGCGCCGTTACCTTTAAAACCGCACGTTCGCCCGCATGCGCCGTGAACCTCTTTTCAACGACGAACACGCCAACATTTTCTTTGACCCCGATAAAGTTACCTTTTAACATATTCATTCCTTTTTAACAACAAAATAAAGCAGCCGCCCTGCACGCTGCGGGCACGAAAATGAAGATATGCACCCGTATCCGTTTGATACCAATCGGAAAACGGCACGCGGTCGGGCGATTCTTTTAAAAATTTTGCAATGGGTGCCAACAGCTTTTCCCTTTTCGACTCGTCATCCGTAAGGAATGCGACCCAGCACAGCCAATCGCTCTTTGTGTACGTTTCGCGGTTGTCGAGCGGGGTGCCGAACCCGTTTACTCTTTGCAGATAGCAGTCGATTTCCCTCTCGAAAATTTCCTGCGAGAACAGATTTAAGTCCAGCAGTTTATCGAACGCAAAATTATATTTTAACGAGAACGTGCTATCGTCCTCATCCCACGAAATGGGCATATGCGAAAACTTCTTTGCAAACGCCGTGATCTCTTCCGCAAACGCTTCCGCCGTGTTGCGGTATTTTTCCGCAAGCCCCGCTTTCCCCGCCGCTTTTACAAGCTCTGCGTAGCATGCAATGCCTACGGTAGCTTTGATTGCAAGATTGAGATTGTTTTTCATGTGTCCCGCAAAGTCGTCTGTGCAGAGCTGTTCTTCGGGCTTCAAGCCGTATTTGACGAGATACTCCACCCACTTCTCCGCCAAATCGAAGTTCTCCGCAAAGAAAGAACTATCGCCGTCGCGCTCATAGCAAGCGTACTGCATAATGAGCAAGTTGGCGCATTCTTCAACGGGCATCTGGTCTTTCAAATCGTAAACGTCGTAATCGGCAGGTAAAAGGTAAAACGGAAACCAGGTCTCTTCGTTTTCTTTCTGAATGAGATTGCCCAAAAACTTACTCTTATCCTGATTAAATCCGTACACGTGCCCGCAGCAATGCGGATAAGTGCCCGCGTCGTGCGGGGCAAAATCGTATTTCCAGACGGGCATCCGCGCAAACTTTATAATCGGGCGCATCATGCCCTTGATAAGCTCCGTGTTATAGAGCAAGAACAGCGGCACGGACGGATAGCTGACGTCTACCGTGGCGATACAACCGTTGGAGCCGCACTCCTTGGAAAGAAACAAAAGGTTCCCCGCACCGTCTTTTACGATTTTATGCGCAGACATGGTCTGCCGCAAAGCGGCGCAGAGAATATCGTAATAATCTTTTCCGAAAGGCTTCGCCCGTTCCTTCAAGTCCTCGTTAAAGGAAAAAAGCCGTTCGTCTATTATTTTGTATTCGCGCCACACCGTTTGCAACGCTTGCAAAATCGTATGATCCTGCAAGTAATATCCCTTACGGAAATCGCCGAAATAATCGATGGAAACGATATCGTCGAAGCCGAGTAAAACAACGCCCTTTTGCGCGTGATTAAAAGTGCCGAGATACCGTTCTTCTTTTGCATTCGTAAACTGTTTATTCCCGCCCGCGAGATAGGCGGCAAGGTCTGTTTCGTCGAGAATGAAGCTCTCTTCGCCCGCCAGATACCAATACCCCCAATCGGCGCCGATGAGATCGCCGTTGTTCGAAAGCGGCTTTTGCCGTCTCAATCCGAAAAACGCGCTCTCGAAACCGTTGCCTTTTACAACGCCGCCGCGCACGCCGCGCTCTTGATTGCACGCATTGCTCGCGACGTCGTAGCTTATAAAGAGCGAAAGCTCGGCGTGTTCGTCGCCCTCGATCTCGTATTCCATATAGCACACGGGCATCGCGGTCAGCGTTAAATCGTCGGGCGGCAAAGGAGAAACGAATTTTACCGATAGCCTTGTTTGCCCCGCGCGGAATATGTAATCGGTCGTAAACGCCGTGACCTCCAGCCCCGTCTGTTCGGCGTTCAAAACTCCGCAGGCGGAAAAATCTGCGCCATTCCCTAAAAAGCAATACGTCTTGCCGTGCGTTTTCAAAAAGCCGTAGATCCGTTTTTCTTCGCCCCACCACGTTTGGGGAGTACTCTTATTCAGCTCTTCCGTAACGCTCCACAGCGAATAATTCGGGTCTTTTACGAATAACGGATAAGCAGGCAGCTTTCTTTCATTGCTCATTCTTCACCTCAATCAACAAGCTCAAAGTTCATTTTCAGACAGTCGCGGGAATTGCCGCCGACAAACAGCTCGAACGCGCCCGTTTCCGCTGCGTACTCCCCGCCGTCCGTATAATATTTCAGCATTTCTTCGGTAATTTCAAAGGAGATACGTCTCTCTTCTCCCGCTTTCAAAAAGACTTTTTCGTACCCTTTCAGTTCCTTTACGGGACGCACGACGGAAGCGAACAGGTCGCGGATATACCACTGTACCGTTTCATATCCGTCGCTGCTCCCGACGTTTTTCAAGTTCACGCTCGCCGTAATTTTCCCGCCGCGCTTCATCTTCGCAGCAGACAGTTTCAAATCGGAATACAAAAATTCGGTATACGACAGTCCGTAGCCGAACGGATAAAGCGGAGAATTATATTCGTCGTCGTAACCCGTGCGCCATTCTTCGCCGCTCAACGCCGAAGGCTTATCCTTCTTTTTCGGTCTGCCCGTCGAAAAACAGTTGTAATAAATCGGACACTGCCCCGACGAGCGCGGAAAACTCATCACCGTCTTTCCGCAGGGAATTGCTTTGCCGTAGAGCAGGTTTGCGATCCCGTTGCCGCCTTCCGTCCCCGGTTGCCAGACATATAAAATTGCATTGGCAAACTCTTCGATTTCGCTCAATACAAGCGGTCTTCCGCCGAATACGACGAGCACGAGCGGTTTTTTGAGTTTATGCAACTTTGCAATCAACTTACGCTGTATTTCGGGAATGCGGATGTCGGCGCGGGAATGTGCCTCGCCCGAGTTCATCATGTGTTCGCCCACGCAAGCCACGATACAATCGGCTTGCGCGCAAATACGCTCCGCCTCTTCGAATCCGCCCTCGTCCGTATCGAACAGCTTCCACGAACAGCCGTTCGCATACGGCACGGCGCGCTTTATGAGCTTTTCTACGCCCTCTTTTACGGTAACGCACTCCTCGATCCGCCCTTTCCCCGCCCAGTTCCCGATGATCTCGCGGGTAGACGCAAACGGACCGACAAGCGCAATCTTTGCATTTTCCTTTAACGGCAACACGCCGTTATTTTTCAACAACACGCTACCCTCTTCCACGGCTCTGCGAGAAAGAGCTCGCCCGCTTTCCGAAAGCGTCACTTCGGCCCGTTTTTGAAGATCGGTACTCCGCTCGGGATTTTCGTACATGCCCAGCTTGTTTTTGAGTTCCAAGACCCGCAAAACCGATTCGTCGAGCTTCTCTTCCGAAATCGCGCCCGTGCGGACAAGCTCGGGAAGATAGCTTGCATAAACCGACGAACCCATTTCGATATCGAGCCCGCTCTCGATTGCAATGCGTGCGCAGTCCCTGCCCGTCTCGCAATAGCCGTGCTCATGCAGCTCCTCCACCGCGCCGAAATCGGAAATGACCACGCCGTCAAATCCCCACTCCTTGCGCAACAGATCGAGCATGATTTCTTTATGCCCCAAAATCGGCTTGCCGTTCAAGAGGTTAAACGAACTCATGAACAATTCGGGTCGTTCTTCGAGGCACGCACGGTACGCCCGCAGATAATACTCGCGTAAATTTCGCTCGGAAATATCCGTCGTGTTGTATTCTCTGCCCGCCTCGGCGGCGCCGTAACCCGCAAAATGTTTGACGCAGCAGGCAATTCCGCCCTTATGATAACCGCGGATCATCGCCTTACCGACCTCCCCGATCCAATAAGAGTCCTCGCCCGCGCCTTCCATCACTCTGCCCCAGCGCGCGTCCCGTCCCAAATCGACCATAGGAGAGAAGGTAACGTCCACGCCGTCGCAGCTCGCCTCGGTTGCGGCAAATTCCGCACAGTCCTCGATAAGCGCCGTGTTAAATGTACACGCCATAGCAAGCGGCACGGGATAAATCGTACGGTATCCGTGAATCACGTCGAGCATGAACGGGAAAGGGTCGCTTATCCCCTTTTCCCGACGCGTCTTACGAATCGATTGCACCGTTTCGCCGTTCGGTGCATTTAAAATCGTGCCCGTGTGCCAAAGCGCCTCGCGGTCTATCCCGCCCAAATCGCACAACCCCGTTACCACCGCTTCCGCGCTCTCGTCGAGCTCATACACGGGATACTGCGTCAACTGCAATGCCTTCTCTTCGAGGCTCATCGCCGATACTAACTTTCTCAACTCTTTCTGTTCCATAAATCAGGATTCCCTTTTCAACACCAAAACCCCGTAGGGTGAAATGTGCGTTTTTCCCGAATAAGTCTTGCCCGTGATAAGGTCGGTATAATCGCCGTTCAAGATAATATATCCGCTTTTATTCTCGGTTTCTACGGCGATGATGCCGTGCTCTTTTCCCGTGCGCTCGGTGAGAATGACGTTCGCGCTCGCCTCGGCAATGGGGGCGCGGTTTACGAGCCGCAACAGATCTCCGTGAGAAATTACGCTGCCGACTAAAATGACCTTGCCCTTGCCAACCTTGCGCTCGGTAATCACCGAAAGCGGCGCGAACTCGCCCGCCGTATAGTGCGCAAGACTGTTTGTGCCGTCGTTGCATTCGTAGGCGTCATAGCACGTTGAAATGCCGCACTCGCCGTCGTTCGTCCACTGTGCCCTGAACACGTCGTTGTCGAGCGGCTTCTGGTATTTCGTGTATACGCCCGCAAGCTCCTCCAAAAAGCTGTAAGGCGCGTGCGTGTACCGCTTTACGTTTTCGTCCATGATGTCGGACATAGGTCCTACGATCCACGTGCCGCCCGTCTTCACCCATTCCGTGATGCGCTCTTTGAACCCGTTTTCGTCGGCGGTGGCAAGGAAGGGCGACACGATCACTTCGTACCCTTCTAAGCCGTGTTGCGTGTCTATAACGTCCACGTTATGATGACGGAACGCCGCGTAATATTTCTGCATGAGCGTTTCGCGGTAATTAAAATTTTTTAAGAGCGGCGCGCACTCCAAGTCGTTATACGCCGTGCTCGAATAGTGTAGCGCAATTTTGCTTTGAATGCAAGTACCTGTTAAAAATTCTTCGCACTTTTTAAAATCTTCGCTTGCGCGTTTCACTTCTTCGCTCACGCGGTAGCTTCTCCCCGCCGCAGAATACAGCGCGCCGTGCCCGATCTCATGTCCGTTGGGGTGTGCGCGGAACAGCCAATATAAGTTCATTTCCGCGCCCTTGGCAACGGGAAGCCATGTATTCGCATAGCAATTCCCCGCGGGGCGGTAGCCGCTCTCCGCATACTCGCTCCCGTTCCAGCCCACCTGCGTTTCCATGATCCGGAACGGTTTGTTTTTGATGCTCCGCACGAAATCGTAGGCGAACGCCGTGTCGGGCAGCCGTTCGGCGGTATCGTAATGGTTGTACTGCGCAACATCCAGCTTCTCGTTCAGTTTATAATAGCTCAGCGAATTGTGCTGCATCATATTCGTGCCTATGTTTTCGCAGCCGTAGTTATGTAAAATCTGCAACTGCTCTTCCGCGTAGCTCTTAATTTGCGCACACTGAAAATCCCGCCATGCCTTGCGCAAAGAGGGATGCCGCCACTGACGGGGATACGGCGGTTCCACTTCGTTAAACGAATCATAGCAAAGCGACCAGCGCGCCATACCCCATGCTTTGTTGAGGTTTTCCGTCGTCCCGAATTTTTCTTTTAAGTAGGCGCGGAAAGCGCGTTTGCAGTTCTCGCAATAGCACCCATCGGAATACGGAAACAATTCGTTATCGAGCTGCCAGCCGACGACGCCCTTATGCCCCGCGAACGTCTTTGCAAGCTCGGTGACGATACCGCGGTTCTTCTCGCGCGCGACGGTAGATGTCTTGCAGACGTGGCAACGAGACGATACGTCCGCCCGCACTAAATCGTGCATGATCATGCGCATTTCGGGATACTTGTTCAGCATCCATCGGGGCGGGGTTGCCGTGGGCGTGCAGAGCACCGTGAAAATGCCGTTTTCATAGAGCCTGTCTACAATGCGCACAAGCCACGATAAATCGAACTTGCCCTCTTCGGGTTCCATTTTACCCCAAGCAAATTCGCCGATCCGCAAGCAGTTCACGCCGACTTCTTTGCACCGCGCAATATCCTTTTCTAGTTCATCTTCGTCCCATAATTCGGGATAATACGCCGCGCCCAAATAAACTTTATCCATATTCCTTTCCTTTTTGATTTTGTCTTGTTGTCCTTTAACGAAAAGATTCTTCGACTCGCCGCAAGGTCGCGGCGGCTCAAAATGACAGGCTCTGCTTCTTTCCTTTTTAAAAACAGGGCAGCAGAAAGCCGCCCTGCAATTTGCATCCCGTTTTTTCCGTTTTATTCGGAAACCGTGTCGGAAACCGTTACAATCGACATATCCGAATAGACGTACGTTCCGCCCGCCGCGCTGAACCCGAGCTGCGCCGTGCTACCGTCTGCAAGACTTACCGTATAAACAGATTGCCATTTCCCGTCTATTTTTGCATACATCGTGGCACTGTTACCGTTACGGATAATTTGAATATCCACTCCTGCCGCAAACATTGCCTCGGTCAGAACCGTTTTATCCGAAGGTCCTCCGCCGCCAAAATCGGGATAATTAGCCAAATTTCCGAAACAGATTCCGTCGCCGCCTTTATCCCAAATCAAGAAACCCGCATTGGCGTTGTTATCGTTTTCTTTGGAAACCACGCGAATCCCAAAGCGCTCCGTCCAATTTCCTGCCAAAGTAGCCGTAATTTTGAAACGAACGATATAATTCGTGCTGTCGCCCAAAACATCGCCGACGTTCACATAGACTTCATCGCGTTTCCAATCATTATTATCCCACGTCGCCGCAACGGTAACGGATGTTTCGTCGTGCGATATGACGACGTTGCCTTGATCCGCAATTTTATGTTCGGTAACCTCGCCCTCTTTGCCCGTATACGTCCAAGCCGTGCTTATCGACTTGCTTACCGTAAGCGAATCGGCGGAGAAATTGACGACGAACATCGTACCGTTCACTTCTACGATAAAATCGCCGAAATAAGGAGATTCCAACGTAACATTACCCTGCGCGTCCGTCGTTTTGGAAACCGTTTCTCCGCGGGGATTGGTGAGGAGAACCGTCGTGCCCTCCGAAAGCGCGTTTCCTTCGCCGTCTTTCAGCGTAAGCGAGAACGTCTGATCTTCCGCCGGCTTTATGTCAAGCGCAACGTCCGTATATTCGAAGGTCCCCTGCGACACCGAGAAGCCGAGCGCACCGTAGCCGCCCGAGAGCGTCACTTCGGCGGAAACTTTTTCCCATTTCCCGCCGATCTTTGCATACAGCGTCACTTTATTCTGCTCGCGCACTGCCTTCATTTCAAGACCGTTTACAAACATGCTTGCATTTAAGGTGCTCGCGGCTTCTCCGCCGTTAGTGTTAAAATCGATCTTTCCGCGCAACGCGCCCACTTTAATCGCACCCTGATCCTGTTGGAAGAAGTAGAATCCGACCACGCTCTCGCCCGTTCCTTCCGTCAAACGAATACCGAAACGGTTTTCCCAACCGTTCGTACCCGTCATTTTCAGATTGAAATACAACGTATAGTTAACCGACCCGCCGAATGACGTGCCCGTATTTACGACGACCTCTTTCGACACGGGAAACGCTGCGGTGAAAGCGATCTTATCGTCGGTCGAGTCGTCCGTAAGTGTGCCGTTTGCCCAATTGCCGCTGCCTGCTACGACTTTAACGGAAGAAGCGGAGGAATATTCCCATTCGGGAAGAACAAGCGTCTCGATCGTCGCGGTTGTTCCCTCAAACGTGATTGTATACGTACCCGCATAACCTTCTACCTTAACGACGTAAGGAAGTCCCGCATATACGCCCGTCGTACCCGCAAGGGTGACGACGCCGTTTTCGCCCACCGTCGTTTGAATATCGGCAATTTCGCTCAAAACGTTCGAAATCTTTACGTTTGTACCTGTCGTAACCGCATTTCCGCTCTCATCCTTTAAGGTGAGCGCAACGCTCGTAATGGGACTAAGCTGAGGAATCGTAAGTTCTTCAAGCGAACTCAACGTGCCGTCCGGGTTGAAATACATATCGTCTATCGCAAGATACGCTTGATGCCCCGCCTCCGTCACAGAGGATGCCTTATATGACTCTTCGGTCATGCTTCCGTATTCGATATTCGAAAATTCCCATTTATGGCCGTTTATAAGCAAGCGGATATCGGTCTCCGCATTTTCGTCACATTCTGCAACGCCTGCGACGTTCATCACCTCTACCCACGCGCCGTCGAGTTTTAAGAACATACGAATATACGTCTTTGCGCGAACCATGCGAATCTGCAAGCCGTCGCCTTTGAGCGCCGCAGCAACCGCCGCGAAACGCCCTTCATTGGCATTATCCCAGCCGTAGAACGTTCCTTCCACTTCCTCCTTTCCGTCCGGAATATAATCCTTCGGCTGAATCGGGCAGACATACAAAGCGTCTGAGGGATTACCCTCTCCGTCGTTATGCCACTTTTTATCCATCATCATAAAGAACACGCCTTTCTTGTCCGCCATCTTCACGCCGACACGGGAAAGCGGGTTGAATCCGCTGTCGCCGACGTTCCCCTCGTACATGCTGTTATCGAGGAATTTCAGCGTGAAGGATATCGACACGTTCTTCGAACCCTGCACCTCGCTCGGAAGCGTGAGCTTTGCTTCGGTATAATCTTTCGTCGCATACGTTCCGTCGCTCAAAACGATGGTATGGTTTTTATCGTTCATCTTCGAAAGATCGACCGTACTCTTCTTATTATCGGGGATCTCGGGATCGGTCGTCGTTGTGCGCCGTCAGATCGATCTCGAACAAATTATCCACGGGCACGGTTTCGCCGCCGAATGCGAAATAAAACTCGATTCCGCTGTTCCAAGCCGTCGGTCTGCCTGCGCTGTATGAGATAGTAAACCCTTCGTCGACGTCGATTCCGAATAAAATGCCGTGCGGCGCGATCTCCGCCGTCGTTCTGAGCGTCGCCTCTCTGCCCTTCACGTTCTTATGTCCCACGAACCAACTCTTACTTTCGTAGAAAGATTCGTCGAGAACGCCGTCGAGGACGATCCCGTCGTCTATCTGCGCACCGCTCGTCGGCTTCTGTACGGGAGCGTAGCAATCCTGCGTGCCGATTACGTTGTATTGCGTTATTGTTTCTCCGCATGCCGTCAAAGCGAACAAGGAGCACAGACAGGCGGCGATTCCCAACGCCAACCGTTTTCTTGAATTCTTCATAACTCCCCTCCTTAAAGAACCTTGCCCATCACGGCGACTTCGGAAATCCCCACCTCAGTCTGCCCCTCAGGCACTTCCACCGTAAAACGGATCTTTTTCACTTTCGTCGCGGCAAACTCCGCATACACTCCTCCGCCGTAAGCCACCGCTTCCACAACCTTGTTGCCGTACATCAATTCAAACTCGTTAAATTTGAAATTGGATTGCTCGTCGATGTTCAACTCTTTGATAAAGTAGGTTTTCCCCTCCGATTCGAACTCGACGTTCTTGATTTTATAGAACACCTTTTCAAGGTTCTTGGAGTTGTAAATCATGAGTCCGCGAATCGTCTCATAGTCCGCAAACAAGAGCTCAAACGTCGTATCGCTTGTGATTTCCGTTTCGCGCACGTAGGTGTTCAAAAACTCCTGATTGAGCTTCATGTTATAAGAAAGCAAGCCGTCGTTGAGCCACTTTGTATCCGAACCATCGGCAAGCGTGCCGCTTATCACGGACACCGACTGTAATTTATCCGAAATATCGGCGTATTCCATTCCCTTTACAATAGCGGGCTGAGGGGTAACCGTGGGACCGTTGACGTACATAACGTCCAAATCTTCGCCGTTTCGATCCTTTATCGTAACGAACTTTACTTCGTCCACTGCCGTGTATCTGCCTTCGTCGGCATAAGGAACGGTGTGCTTGTGATAATAGATATACAGCTTTTCGCCGATATGGAAAAAGCAATGGTGTCCCGTACCCGAAGCAAGTTTGTTCCCTCCATCGTCGGCGCTGAGAATGAGTCCGTTCTCCGCCTGCGTCAGCTTCCTGAACCCTTCGGTCGGAGAATCGGACACGGCTTGCGCAACCGCATAAGTGGGATCCATAAACCCGTTAACGGAGTAGGTAAGGTAATACTTTTTGTTTTCTGCATTGTAATACATGCAGGGACCTTCGTTTACCTTATTCGTTCTCATTTCAAAGTCGGACGTTTCGACCGCTTCGCCCCTTTGCGCCTTTTCGTAATCCTCAACCGTATAATAACCGCAACGCGCGATCACCTTGGTCGTTTCGGGAAGCGGTTTCAGCCAATTCTCCATCTCCATGATGAGAATGGGCGAAGGCTGCCGCTCGTGATTGAAAATGAGATATTTCTTTTTGGTGACGGGATCGACGAAGGGACTTGCGTCGATATTGTTGCACAGCTTATCCGAATTTTCGGGAATGCGCTCGGGCATGATCTTATGCCACGCCCGATTCGTTTCGATCGGCTCGAAGAGCATATATTTAAGATAATCGCAGGTATAGCCGTAATCGCCCGCATCAATCGTGCGCACGTTCTCTTCGCCGCAACTCTTTGCATCGGTGAAATCGACCATCTTAAAGGGTCCCGCGGGGCTTGACGACGTTGCCACAAAGAGCGAGTGTACGTTATCCGTATTGCCGTTTTCGTCCTTTTCCTTGTTGTAGCCATCCGAAGTCGCGTAGCCCGGAAAGCACATACTGAAAAAGAAATAGTACGTTCCGTTGTTCACGCCGTCATCCGTGGGATCGTCGTATACGACCTCGGGCGCCCATGCCGCCGTCCAACCGATATTTTCCAAAATGATGCCGCAGGGGATCCAAAAATCGAGATCGGAGGAACGGTAAGCGGAAAACTGATGGGCTCCGCCCGTACCGTAGCGGTAATAAAATCCGTCTATTGCCGTATTATCGAGAATGAACGGATCACCCGCGCCGTTGTTCACGTCGTTCCTGCGCCAAAGCTCGGAACTATAAACGGGCTTCTCCGCCCCTTCCTCGTACGTCGTTCCGTCATAATACGGTATTTCGTATACCGTCTTTTTCTCCGTTTTGCCGCAGCCCGCCAAAGAAGCGCACACCGTTACGACGCCGAGCGCAACCGCTGCCGCTTTCAAATATTGTTTCATAAATTTCCTCCCGATTTAACCTTTTACACTCCCCACCGTAATGCCCTCGATAAAAAATTTCTGGACAAAAGCGTAGAGAATGAGAAGCGGCAACATCGACATCAGCGCCGCCGCGCAAGCCACGTTGTTATATCCGCCCGCGCCCGTAATATAGGAAACGAGCTGGTTCAAAGCAAGCTGCAACGTCCATAGCTGCTTTTGATTGGCGAGATAGATGAGCGCGCCCGAATAATTATTGTAGCCGCCGACGAACGCAAAGAGAAACTGCGAAAGAAAGATAGGCGTCGACAGCGGAAGTACGATCTTAAAAAAGATGCCGAAAAAGCCCATGCCGTCGATCTTCGCCGCCTCCAACACCCCGTCCGGAAGCGCTTTCAAATAGGGATAGATGAAGAAAATCGTGCCCGCGCTCCCGAACAATCCCGGAATAATCATGGGAAGCACCGAAGCGCCGCCCGTCGTCCAACCGAGTTGGGCAAAGAATAAATACCCTGTAATACCAGCCGAAACGGGAATGGTCATCATGAAAATGATGGAAGCAAAAAACTTACTCTTCCCGGGGAAATCGTATTTCGCATATGCGTATGCCGCAAGTCCGCTTATCATCAGCCCGACGACGGAAGGTAGCAGCGTCTGCCACATGGTGTTGATGAACCCGAGCAGCAACGACGGCACGCCGTTCGTCTTGTTGGGGTCGAATTCAAATACCATACGGTATCCCTCGCCTGAAAGTTCAGACGGAAACCACACGAATCCCGTCGTCGACGCGATTTCCGCATCCGACGTAAAAGAAGTGAGGATGATAACCATAAACGGCAGAAAAAGAAGCAGAAAATACGCAATCAAACCAAAATAAATGCCGATTTTGGAATAAATGTTTTTTGCCTTTGCCGAGGTGAATTTATCGAATGTTTTCGTCATCCCAAATTATCCTCCGCTCTCTTTCTCAATCTCAGAAACAAATAGGCTCCCGCAAAATTGATGATTGCCGTCATCCAATTCATCACCGACGCATAATCCATGTGCGAGAACGACATTCCTTGAATATAGTTATAATACGCAAGCGTCAAGCCCATATCCTCGGGACCCGCCGTGCCGCCAAACCCCACAGGCGCCATGACCTGTGCCGCATCGAAGGTTGCAAGCCCGCCTTGCCAACCCGCCAAAGCGAGAAAGAGAATCATCGGCGCGATCTGCGGCAGAGTTATGTGAAAATACTGTTTCCAGGCGTTTGCCCCGTCGATTTTCGCCGCCTCGTAAAGCGTGGGATCGACCCCGATGAACGCCGTCGTAATCATAACGATGCCGTATCCGGGCGACTGCCAAACGATGACGGTAAAGATACACCAAGTGAGATACTTCGGATCGCCGCGCCAGTTGATATTCGTATTGAAAATGGTATTGAGCACGCCGTCGTCGCCCGTCAAAAACATTTGATTCCACATGATCGTAACCGCTACGATCGAGCAAATATAGGGTACGAAATACAACGTTTGCATGAGTCGCGAGCCCTTGACCTTGGTCTTGATGAGCGTTGCTATCACAAGCGCAATGAAAAGCGATAAAAACTGTGCGCAAGTGAGCCAAAGCGTAATGCCGAGCGCCTTTAAGTATTTTGCATCGTGGAAAAACTTGACGAAATGCGCAAAGTTATTCCACTTCATCGTCGAAATTTGATTGTGCTGAATATCCGTAAACATCGACGCAAGCGAGATCGCCACGGGAAAGGCGTTAAAGAAAACGTAACCGATAATCGGAATCGATACGACGATCCAGCACCACAGCCACTCTCTGCGGAATTTGTGTTTCCGTTTAACGGGCTTTTCGCCACGAACGGCATCGCCTGCGTCGATTCTCCCTTCGCTTGAAGATAACGCCGTCTTATTTTCCATAGCGCTTACCTCCCGTTGATGATAATTGCCGTTTTCGCGACGTCTTCGCTTGCTCTTTTTTCGTTTGCCGCCAAAAATTCGCTAACCGTCATCGTGCCCTCGCGCACGTTATCGTTATAATCTCCCGACCATCTGTTCACCCATTCGCCGTTTTCGAAATATGCCCAATCGCCGATATCGCCGTTGACGGCGGCTTGCGCAAACGCCGTAAAATTGTAATCGTTCGACAGCGCGGGATAATCGTTTAGCGTCACGCCTTTGCGGACGGGCGCAAGACAATTCGTCTTGGCGAGAATTTTTTGCCCCTCCGCCCCGCAAGCCCAGCTGATAAATTTCCAGGACGCGTCGAATTTTTGCGGATCGGAATTTTTGGGAATGACGAGATAGCTGTACGACGCCGAATTTATTCTTTTTCCTACGATTTCCGTGCCGTCCTGCGTTTTGATTTCACCCGTATATTCCTTACCCGTTTCGCTTGCGCTATCACCGTCATATTTCTTTCCGATAACCTTCAAATACTCGTTTTGAAACGAATTATTCCCGTTGTAATACACGCTTCCGCCCTCGTATTCGCGGTACTGCTGTTCGGGCGCAACGTCAAATCCCGTTCTCATGTTGCGGCTGAAACGGGTAAATTCGTCCAAAAACAGGTTGGTCATTGCAACCTTGCCGCTCGTAAAATTACCGATACGTTCCATATCGGAAGGACAAACGCCGTAGCCTTGAACGTCACCCTCCACCGGTCCGCTCTTTGAGGTGCAAAGGAATTCGATCTGAGAATCGTATTGAGAAGGCAACGCATAAAGCCCTTCCAACGCCTCGATATCCTTCTGTTTTATCTTATCCTCATAGGATACGATCTCGCCCGCATGATACTCCGTTCCGTTCACGGTTACGTCCTTTACCGCAAGGTAATTATCCGTTTTGTCCATAAGCGTAAAATTATATTTCTCGCCGTCCCAACCCACGACGTCGCCGCCGACCGACCAGCCGTAGGAAAACCACCATGCGCTCACGTATCCGTATTGACTCGGCGAATCGCTATTATAAGACGAAGTGAACATCTTGGAAAGATACCGCTTTTCTTCCCAGTTCATGGGGATTTTATTGTTGAATACTTTATAGACCGTTTCACCTGCCAAGTTGGTCGAAGAAACCGCCGTATCGAAAGGTTTTACCGCGTATTCCGCGTAGCCGTGAGGCTGCAAATTCGGATATTTCGTTTTCAAATTCTCCTCGGCGCAGGAAACGATATTGATTTTTTGCGACGTAAAATGATTTTTATTGTAGTAGATAACGGCGGGTGCGCACCCGAACGGCAACGCCTGCAAATCCTGCCCTTCGCCCGCGATATATTTTTCGCCGCCGATTGTCAGTCGGGCGGAATTTAACGCTCCCGTCGTAAAATCGGATAAATCGTAATTATCGTTCTTTACGTACTCATTCAAATTAACGAACAAACCGTCCATTGCAATATCTTTGAAAACCGTTTCGTCCGTCACGGCAACGTTGTATTCGCAAGTTCCCTCATAGGTTGTACGGGTTGTGCCGACTCCCGAAACTTGCGTGGGATTGACCTTCACCTTATCGATTTGCCCCTGCGTATCGTTATACGTCTTAACAAGTTCGTAAAACGTAGGGTTCGCATACATATCTGCTTCATATACAAAGGTAATGCCGGTAAATCCCTCCGGCGTATCATCGCCGCAGCCCGCCAACATTCCCGCCGAACCGACGCACATACAAGCGCCGATCGCCATCGCCAAAATTTTTCCAGCTTTTCTCATAACAATTCTCCTTATTCATATATTCAACGGAAAAATTTCCGTAATGAATTTTACCTGAAAAACATACCCTTTTCTTTTAACCACAAAAACGGATCTTCGCTTATCTTTCGCTTTTTGTACTCCTGCGGAGATATGTCTTTTATGCTTTTGAAAACCCGCGAAAAATAGGCTACGTCCTGAAATCCCGCAATATGGGCAACCTCTTCAATCGAAGAATCCGATTTTTGTATCCGCTCGCAAGCAACAGAAATGCGGTAAGAGTTGATATATTCCACAGGCGACATGGAAAGCATTTCCGCAAAAAAGCGATTGTAGGAACGAATCGAAAGTCCGAATAATTTCGTAATCATCTCGCTTGTAAGGTCGGAAACCCAATTGTTATTCAGATAAATCAGAATATCCCGCAATAGTTTTTTGTTCTTTGTGGCTTTGGGCGGAAGCTTGATTGCCTGTTCCTGATCGATAAACTTTCCCAAAACCAACATGAAGTAAGCCGAACAGCGCAGTTGTTGCGTTTCGCTTGCATCGTAAGATTCGTACATATTGCGCATCAGCATGATAAATTCGTTAAAGTCTCTTACGTGCTTTACGACATTATCTTTTTCGAACCCGCAAAGAGAAAGCAGTTCGTCAAGCCCCGCCCCGCTGAATTCTACCCAAATATAAGACCACGGATCGCTTCTATCCGGAAAATACTTATATTCTTCCTTTTCATAGAGCAAGAAAGCATTGTTTTTGGTGATATCGTATGTTTTTCCGGTTTTATCGACCAGCGTGCCTCTGCCGAACAATACAAAATGCAATGCATAACACGGACGCACGCAATTCGTCGGACTCTTGTTGGGGGCGCAAAATTCCTGTCCAACTTTTTTGATATCGATACAAATATCCGTATCTTTTATTAAATTGCTGTTTAATTTTATTTCCACCTTTAAGCACCCCCTCCGATTTATAGTTTAATGATTCAAATAACAACAGTCAATAAAAGCTTTTTAATTTGGCTAAAAAATCCAAATTCCAAATTTTTCCATCCTCACGTTCGCGCATCATTATACAAAAAACTACCCCTTTTTTCAAAATAAAAAATACCGCCCTCACACGAGAACGGTATTCCCTATTTCATGCGGCTCTCGATATTGCTACATATCACCATTTCTCATAAAGGGAAATTGAGAGCTCACACTACAAGGCGTAGTATGTCCCTTTATGAGTTTATTATTGGTAATATGTAGCTTTTTTATTATACCGCAAAAAGCCACACAAGTCAATCATTTACTTCCTTTTCTCTTTCGACGGGTGGTTGTATCGAAAAAGGCCTGCGCCGTGGAATATGAATTGAAATACGCCCGAATTTACAAGGGAAAAAACATTGCTTAAAACATTGTGTGAAAAGCCGTTCACGCAATGTTTTTTCTTTTTCCTTGACGGCTTGTCTTTTTTCGATTTTCGGTTTGGTTGTCGAAAGAGAAAAGTTCGACAAGGAGGTAATATTATGTATCAATCAATTAAAAGAAAAGTTGCAAGTTGTTTGGGTGTGTTGGGAAAGCGTCGGTACGGGCTTTCTAACAATCATGATCCCCCTACTGTATGCTGTGCGGTAGGAGGTATTTTATGGACACAGCAATGTACGCGCAACAGAACCGCTCGGAACACGGGACCACCACTACCCGTGTCGAAGTAATTTACGGCAAAAAATATATTGTCGTAAGTCATTATGCAGGTAAGAAAAATTACAGAAAAATTATCTGCGATCACGCTTTCAAACAAGCGCTTGCGGAAAACAAACAATCCGCATAATTACATAGGAGTGATTTAATATGCAAGCAAAGCTAAACAGCAAAGACTATATCGTGGGAATGTATTTAAGGCTTTCCCGCGACGACGAACGGCAGGGCGAATCCCTGTCTATCGAGAACCAAAAGGCTATCCTTTCGGAGTATATCGAAAAGCAAGGCTGGACGCTCCACGATATTTACGTGGACGACGGTATTTCGGGAACGACCTTCGACCGTCCGGGCGTAAAGAGATTACTCGATGATGCACAGCAAGGCGTTATCAATACGATCCTCGTCAAGGATATGAGCCGTTTCGGAAGAAATTATATCATGGTGGGACAGTATCTCGATTATGTGTTTCCGTTATACAACATACGCTTTATCGCTTTATCCGACAACATAGACACCGAGAATAAAGACACCGCCGCTATGGATATGATGCCGATCACCAATGTATTCAACGAATGGTGGTCTGCCGCTACGAGCAAGAAACTCCGTGCCGTGCGTCTCCAAAACGCAAAAAACGGAAAGAACGGTATGTCGCACTCTCCCTACGGTTATATCCTCGGAACGGACGAAAAACGAACGTTGCAGATAAACGAAGAAACTGCCCCTATTGTGGTTAGAATATTCGAAATGAGAGCAAGCGGTTTAACCCCGCGAAAAATAGCGGATATTCTGAACGCCGAACATATCCTTACACCCAACGATTACAGAATAGCGACGACGGGCGTAACCACAGTGAGAAACTCCACGCATTTATGGTGCACTTCCGTACTTCGCACACTCTTGGATAACCAAGCATACATAGGTAATTTGGTTCAGCACAAATCTACGACTATTTCGTATAAGAATCATAAATGGATATACCGTCCGAAAGAAGATTGGATCGTAACGGAAAACGCGCACGAGGCGATCATATCAAAAGAACTATGGAATAAAGTGAAAGAAGTCGAAAAAGCCGTGGGACACGGAAAACATACCCAACGCGGATTTATGCATCCGCTGTCGGGACTGATGTTCTGTGCGGACTGCGGCGCAAAAATGCGGCTCGGTTGGAATATGGAAAAAACAAAACGCACGGGCGAAGAAAAAGTCTACTTCAACTTTAACTGCGGAACGAAATCCCGCTTAGGTTCGTCCGCCTGTTTCAGTCATTTCATTACGGTATCCGTATTAGAACAAATCGTTTTAAACGACGTGAAGGATAAAGCCACAAGAATAATAGCCGACGAAGCGGAATTCAGACTGAGATATTTGGAACATACCGCCGCGCTTGCGAACAAAAAAGATGCCGACGTTCAAAAAGAATTACGCAAAGGCGAGAAACGTCTATTAGAGCTTGATAAACTAATTGAAAGCGCGTTTGAAGAAAAGGTTGCGGGTAAAATTCCCGAAAGCGTTTGCGTGCGGTTAATAGAAAAATACACCGCCGAGCAGTCCGAGCTGAAAGAACGCATAGCTTTTCTCAAACAGGGGCTCGAAGAAGCCGAGAAAGCCACGACGGACATCGACGAATTTATACGGCGGATGAAAAAGCACCTCTACGCTCCTAAACTCACGCGCGAGCTGTGCTTGGATCTATTCGAGAAGCTCATCATAGGCGGCAAAGAAACAGTTACTGGCAAGCCGCAAGAGGTTCATATCTACTACAAAGTCGATATTGACTCGATTTCATAGCCGTTTTACCCCTAAATACCGCCTAAAACACTATGTCCTTTTGAACTATCGGAAGGCGGAAAGCTGCTACTGG